>FWPV01002411.1_pt1 | contig 46249 bp, 39 predicted proteins | sample 2228371 | NCBI WGS metagenome assembly FWPV01 (sample SAMEA103939776, study PRJEB20133) | metagenome | reverse complement strand
ATACCTGTCAAAGCTCAATCTGCCAGCATCTTTCCATTTCCCTTCTTCCCATACCTCTACATGAAACTGACCTGATGCCCCCTTTTCATTAAAGACAGGAACATTGGGATACTGATATAGTGGATAGGAACCTGATGCTATCACTGGAATTGCCATAAGAATAATCCCGAGTATTGTAATTAAAACCCTGTTAGCCATTAATCTCCTCCTGTTTTAAAGTTTGTTTAAAAACTCAGTAAACTTATCATTGAAAGCTTAAATAGGAAGTTCTAAAATGGAAAGGAAAATTCGAAGGGAAATGTAAAGGTTGGGCTTGAATAATAAGATTTTCTTGAGTGTTCCAATTTATTCTGCCTTTTCAAGCTCAATAAAGTTTTTAGTATAAATCCCTAATATCCACCCCCTTTTTTCATATTCAATTAAAAAAGTAATTAAAAAAGCTATAGAATATCCATCTTAACCGCTCATTTCTTGAATTAAGAAAATACATTAAATTTATTTTTTTGTCAATATTTTCAGAAAAGTTTCATAATTTTGAAAAGTCTGGCAAAAGTGTTGAAAGCACTCTTATTTTATCAGCAAGAAGCAATATGCCGAAGATGATGAGTATAGCACCGCTTGTTATTGTGATAATGCGCATATACTTAAAAATCTTCGGAGAATAAGCAAGATATATATTTATGCCAATTGCAAATAGAAAAAAAGGTATAGCAAGTCCCAGTGAATATACAGTCAAAAGTTTAAGGCCATAAATCATGGAACCTTTTGAACCTGCATAAACAAGGATTGTTCCAAGAAATGGGCCAACACATGGGCTCCATCCAGCAGCAAATGTCATTCCTACAATAAAAGTTCCAAAGTAACCGGCAGGTTTACCGCTTAAATGGTATTTCTTTTCCTTCATGAACATATCCACCCTGAGTATCCCTGCAATAAATAGACCGAATATTATTACCAGAATTCCACCTATAATTCTTATATAATCGAGGTATTGAAATAACAATCCTCCAATTGCTGATGAAGACACACCAAGACTTATAAATACAAAGGAAAAGCCAGCTATGAAGGCAAGTGCATTTGTTGACGTTAGATATATTACAGCTTTTTTATCCTTTCTTACTGTTAAATCTTTTAAAGACAAACCAGTAATGAAGGAAACATAAGAAGGTAAGAGTGGTAGTACACAGGGAGAAAGAAAGGAGAGAATGCCTGCAAGAAAAGCTAAAGGATAAGATATGTCCTTCATTTTGTTATATTATTAAAACCTTGCACATTCAGCAGGGTCGCCTTTTATTTTTTCAATAGCATGAGGAATTACATCGAGAATAACCTCGAGATTTTCTTTTACAGCCTTAGGACTTCCCGGAAGATTTACTATCAAACATGAACCTCTAATACCCGCGACTGCTCTTGAAAGCATAGCCCTTCGAGTTTTTTTAAGACCTTCAATCAACATAGCCTCTGTAATTCCATAAACCTGTCTTTCGATTACTTCAAGGGTTGCTTCAGGAGTTACATCTCTTGGTGCCAGTCCGGTTCCACCTGTTGTTATTATCAAATCTACCCGTGAACTATATTCTATCAACTTTTTTTTGATTAATTCTTTTTCATCAGGTAATATATCGTATAATTTCACTTCTGCATCTATGTTTCTTAACATTTCTTTAATGATTATACCACTCTGGTCTTCTCTCTCACCCTTTGAACCTTTATCACTTAATGTCAAAACAGCTGCTGTTATCATTTCTCTTCCTTTTTTCTCTGTCCGTAAATAAATTTTTTCGCAACATCTGTATAATTTTTAAAGGATGTTAAATTAAGTGCCCATCTCCCAGCTTTCGAGATAATGTTTTTGCTCGGGTGTAAGAGTGTCTATTTTTATTCCCATTGCTTTAAGTTTTAGTAATGCGATTCTCTTGTCTATTTCTTCAGGTACGCTATATACTTTTTTCTGAAGTTTCTTGTAATTTTTTGCGATATACTCGGAACATAAAGCCTGATTTGCAAAACTCATATCCATTACTGAAGAAGGATGCCCTTCTGCTGAGGCAAGATTAATGAGTCTGCCATCTCCAAGAAGGTATATTCTTTTTCTGTTTTTTAAGGTAAATTCCTCTACAAAATCTCTTATTATGCGTCTTGTTCTGGAGAGTTTAATTAAATCTTCGATTGCAATTTCAACATTAAAATGACCGGAGTTTGCAAGGATAGCGCCATCTTTCATAACATTGAAACATTCCTTTGAAATAACCTTTACATCACCGGTTGCGGTCACAAATATATCACCAATTTTTGAAGCTTCAAGAATTGGCATAACTTCAAATCCATCCATAGTGGCTTCAAGTGCTCTTAAAGGATTGGTCTCTGTAACAATGGCCCGTGCTCCCATTCCCTTTGCACGCATTGCAATACCTTTACCACACCAGCCGTAACCACATACAACAAAAACAGAGCCAGCTATTAATCTGTTTGTCGCCCGCATAATACCATCAATTGTACTCTGGCCTGTGCCATAGCGATTATCAAAAAGAAATTTGGTATATGCATCATTGACTGCAATTATGGGATATTTCAATACCTGATTATCTGCCATAGCTTTAAGCCGAATAACCCCTGTCGTAGTCTCTTCTGTACCACCAATGATATTGCTTATTAATCCTTTTTTATCTTTGTGTAAAGTTGAAACAAGATCCGCACCATCATCCATTGTTATATTGGGCTGAAATTCAAGAAGCTCTTTAATATGTTTGTAGTAAGTTTTATTATCCTCCCCTTTTATCGCGAATACTGGTATGCCAAAATATCTCACAAGAGCTGCAGCAACATCATCCTGAGTGCTCAGTGGATTTGAGGCACACAGAGCAACATCTGCACCACCAGATTTGAGTGTATCCATAAGATTTGCGGTTTCAGTCGTAACATGAAGACATGCTGAAAGCTTTAATCCTTTAAGCGGTTTCTCTTTTTTAAAACGTTCTTTTATAGTCTTCAATACCGGCATTTCCTGCGCTGCCCATTCGATGCGCAGTATGCCTTTTTTTGCGAGATTTATATCTTTTATATCATTCTTAATCATTTTTTCCCTTTCATTATTGATAAATTTGGTTGAACTATAATTTTGCTTCTGCTCTTAAGATATCGACCATGTCGGTCTTTTCCCATGTAAAATCAGGGTCAAGTCTTCCAAAATGTCCATAAGCAGCTGTTTTCTTGTAAATAGGTCTTCTTAGATTCAAAGTGTCAATCATACCCTGTGGGGTAAGGCGAAAACATTTTCTGATAATCCTTGTAATTTCTTCCTCTGAAATTTTTGCTGTCCCAAAAGTTTCAGCAAGTACTGAAACAGGTTCTGGAACTCCTATTGCATATGCTATCTGAACCTGTACTCTATCAGCCAATCCTGCAGCAACAACATTTTTTGCTACATAACGGGCCATGTATGAGCCAGACCTGTCAACTTTTGAGGGGTCTTTCCCTGAAAAACAACCTCCGCCATGACTCCCGACACCTCCATAACTATCAACAATAATCTTCCTGCCAGTAAGACCGGTATCACCCATTGGACCACCAATAACAAATCTTCCTGTTGGATTCACAAAATATTTTATATGCTCCTCATCGAGCAATTCGGGTTTAATTACAGGCTTAATTACCTTCTCTATAACATCTTCTCTTATTTCCTGTAATGTAACATCTGGACTGTGCTGTGTTGAGACAACAACACTATCTACCCTTAAAGGCTTCCCATCTTTGTATTCGACAGTAACCTGTGTTTTACCGTCAGGACGTAAATAGCTTAAAATATCATTCTTTCTTACCTCGGCAAGTTTCATTGCCAGTTTGTGTGCAAGAAGTATCGGTAAAGGCATTAACTCTTCAGTTTCATTGCAAGCATAACCAAACATGAGGCCCTGATCTCCAGCGCCACCAATATCAACCCCCATAGCAATATCTGGAGACTGACCGTGAATGGAAGTAATTACAGCACATGTTTCATAATCAAATCCATATTTTGCTCTTGTATAGCCAATATCTCTTATTGTTTTTCTTACAATGTCCGGTATTTCAACATAACATGTTGTTGTGATTTCACCAGCTACAAATGCAAGACCTGTTGTGACAAGTGTCTCACATGCAACTCTTGCATATGGATCCTGTGCGATAATTGAATCAAGAATTGCATCAGAAATCTGATCTGCAACCTTATCCGGATGCCCCTCTGTTACTGATTCAGAGGTAAAAAAATAATTTTTACCGAGCATTTCAACCCCCTGAGATCTATTTATTTAAAGTAATTTTAATAATATCATAAATTATAGCTAAAATTATATGATATAACCCTGAATAATGTAATTATCTCTAAAGAGGCAATTAAATAATGAAGATGTTGCGGAAAAATTTATTTTGCTATATACAAATTTAACCATTGTTATTATTTATTAAACAAAATCACGGGTATTAACAAGGAGGCTGAAGAAACAAGTAAAAGCCTCGGGTTAACTTGAATCCTATAAACACTATTAAGCATAACACCATTTATGAATAAATGGGTCTCGTGAACAAGTCTTTTTCCGGTTCTTTCTATTTTAAATATTTACTTCTTCGCTGTGCAGCTACATATATTTTCTGGCATTTGAAAAGGAAACAAATTAAAACAATATTGTTAATATAACTACAATAATGTTCTAAATTTTAACGATTATTTTTGGGATATATTTTGTCCTCTTAAATCATTTCAAATAGAATTATTGAATAATATCGAATTGTTTATCTATATAATCGCTTGATCGAATTCCACTGGCATACTCCTTGATATTATGAAAAATTATAGCACAAGTGTTAGAAGAAAGAGACTTTACCATTTCACCTCGAAAGATGATTCTATTTTTATATGTATAAGTAAAGGATAAAGCATCTAAGTTTCATTTAATAAATTAAAAGGAGAAAAATATGCGGAAAGTAGCAATTTACGGAAAAGGCGGTATTGGAAAATCCACAACAACACAGAACACTGTCGCAGGACTTGCAGAAATGGGTAAAAAAGTCATGGTTGTGGGATGTGATCCCAAGGCAGATTCTACCCGGCTTCTACTCGGTGGACTTGCCCAGAGAACAGTGCTGGATACGCTACGGGAAGAAGGGGAAGATGTAGATCTGGAAGATGTGCGCAAGATTGGTTTCAGGGGGACATTATGCACTGAATCAGGTGGACCTGAGCCGGGTGTAGGGTGCGCGGGACGGGGAATTATTACTTCCATCAACCTGCTAGAGCAGCTTGGAGCATATGCAGACAGTGAAGATTTGGATTATGTGTTCTACGATGTTCTTGGTGACGTGGTCTGCGGTGGATTTGCAATGCCCATCAGGGAGGGAAAAGCACAGGAGATATATATAGTGGTGTCAGGAGAAATGATGGCGATGTATGCTGCAAATAATATTTGCAAGGGTATCGTGAAATTTGCAGAAGCAGGCGGTGTGCGTTTAGGCGGGCTTATCTGCAATAGCAGGAAAGTGGATAATGAAGAAGCGATGATTCGTGCATTTGCAGAAAAACTCGGTACCCAAATGATCCATTTTGTTCCACGGGATAACATAGTGCAGCGTGCAGAAATTAACCGAAAAACAGTTATTGAATATGATCCAACTCATCCTCAAGCAGATGAATATAGGACGCTAGCAAAAAAGATAGACGGGAATGAGATGAAGGTAATTCCTACGCCACTTGAGATTAACACACTTGAAACACTGCTTCTTGATTATGGAATTCTGTCATAAACAAAAGGAAGGAGAATAAGCTTATGCTCATGATTAGAGCTATTGTTAGGCCCGAAAAAGTGGATAATGTGCTTGCCGCTCTTATGGAAGCCGGATTTCCAGGAGTAACCAAGATGTCTGTGGTAGGACGGGGAAAGCAGCGAGGTATAAAGATCGGTGAAATCACTTATGATGAGATTCCCAAGGAAATGCTCCTTATAGTCGTAAAAGATCAGGATAAGGATTTTGTTATTAAAACAATCATAAAGGCTGCAAGAACAGGTGAAAAAGGAGCATACGGGGACGGCAAAATATTTATTGTACCGATACTTGAATCATATACTATAAGCTCTGGCATTAAAGAAAAAGCTGATGGCACCTTAGAAGAGGTAAAGATATGAAAGAGATCATAGCAGTGATCCGCATCAATATGATGAACAAGACCAAACAGGCCTTAGCAAATGAAGGCATAAATTCAATCACAGCACGGGAGGCTCTGGGAAGAGGAAAGGGACTCGTAGATTTGAGTCTGCTCAATGGGGCTGAAAAAGGGTATGAAGAAGCTATTTCACAACTCGGTCAGAGCAACCGGCTGATTCCCAAGCGTGCTGTGTTGATTGTTGTGCCGGATAAGCTGGTAGATAAAACCGTCAAAACAATCATCAAAGTCAACCAGACAGGCAAACCTGGAGATGGCATGATTTTCGTAATGCCCTGTCTTGACGCGGTGCAGATACGTACAGGCGAGAGTGGAGATGCTGTGCTGGATAATCTATAGGAAAGAGGTAAAGTATAGGCACTAAGAATTAATGCTTTATTAAGTACAGATTTACTAAATATACAAGAAAAAAGGAAAGGAACATGACCGTATCGAATGAATATAGACAAGAGGAACCAATTGAACTGGTTGAATATAATCCGGAAGCTATAAAAACAGAAATGCTTAAAAAGTATCCGACAAAAGTGGCCAGGAAACGAGCTAAACAAATAATCGTCAATAAAGTTGAGGGCTCTGATGTTCCGGAGATATTAGCTAATGTCCGCACCATTCCAGGACTGATTGGCCAACGCGGGTGCTGCTACGCAGGTTGCAAAGGCGTGGTACTCGGTCCAACGCGTGACATTATTAACATCACGCATGGACCAATCGGCTGCGGTTTTTATAGCTGGCTTACTCGTAGGAACCAGACTGACCCATCGACAACGCCTGACAACCATAACTTCATGACATATTGTTTCTCTACTGACATGCAGGAAGAGCAGATTATTTTTGGGGGAGAGAAGAAACTCAGGCAAGCCATTCAGGAAGCATACGATAACTTTAAACCCAAGGCCATCGCAGTCTTCGCTACCTGCCCAGTGGGATTGATCGGTGACGATATCCATTCGGTCTGCAGGGAGATGAAGGAAAAATTGGGCATCAATATATTTGGCTTCAGTTGTGAAGGATACAAAGGGGTTAGCCAGTCTGCAGGCCACCATATCGCAAACAACCAGCTCTTCAAACATGTTATCGGATTGGATGACACGATAGGTGAGGGAAATTATCGGATCAATCTACTGGGTGAGTATAACATTGGCGGGGATGCGTTTGAGATTGAGAGGATTCTTCAGAAATGCGGAATTACTATTGTATCAACCTTCAGCGGTAACTCAAGTATAGACAAAATAGCAAATGCCCATACAGCAGACCTGAATATTGTTATGTGCCACCGTTCTATTAATTATGTGGCTGAAATGATGGAGAAGAAATACGGACTTCCCTGGATCAAAGTGAATTTTATAGGAGCCAAGGCAACAGCAAAATCACTTCGAAAGATTGCACAATATTTCGAGGACCCTGCTCTGACAGCAAAGGTCGAAGAGGTGATCTCAGAAGAAATGCCGGCAGTGGAAAAAGCCTGCTCTGAGGTTTTGCCGAGAACCATAGGGAAAAAAGTAATGCTCTTTGTCGGCGGATCACGTGCTCACCACTATCAGGAACTTTTCAGAGAATTAGGAATGGAGGTACTTGCCGCCGGGTATGAGTTTGCACACAGGGATGATTATGAAGGCCGCCGCGTGCTCCCTTTTATAACAGTGGATGCAGACAGTCGAAATATAGAAGAACTGGAAGTCGAACAGGACCCTGAGAGATATAAGCCCAGGAAATCACCAGAAGAACTGGAAAAGCTAAAGCAATTAGGCGTAGAATGCTCGGGATATGAAGGCATGATGCCGACTATGCAAAACGGATCACTTATCATTGACGACATCAGCCAGCATGAAACTGAGATGATGATAGAGGCTTTTAAACCTGATCTTTTCTGCGCAGGAATTAAGGAAAAATACATAATTCAGAAACATGGTATTCCCATGAAACAGCTTCATAGCTATGATTATGGAGGACCCTATGCAGGGTTTAGAGGTGCGATAAATTTTTACAGAGAGATCGACCGTATGGTCAACAGTAAGATTTGGCGATACCTGAGGGCTCCATGGCAGAAGCGGCCGGAGCTATCTGCAACATACGCCTGTGAATAAAATAAAACCAAGGAAAGGATAAACGATTATGTTACTCAGACATACAACATCAGAGATAAAGGAGAGAACAGCCTTGACCATAAACCCAGCTAAGACCTGTCAGCCAATTGGCGCAATGTATGCATCGCTGGGTATCCACAGATGCCTGCCACACAGTCATGGTTCGCAGGGCTGCTACGCATATCATCGCAGCACTCTGTCCCGGCATTTTAAGGAGCCGGTTATGGCAGCGACCAGTGCATTTACCGAAGGTGCATCGGTCTTTGGCGGGCAGGCAAACTTGCTTCAGGCTATTGATAACATTTTTACTGTGTATAATCCGGATGTGATCGCGGTGCATACTACATGTCTATCTGAGACAATCGGAGACGATATACCCCAGATCATCAATAAAGCAAAAGCAGATGGGAAAATCCCTAACGGTAAATATGTATTTCATGCCAATACCCCGAGTTATGTCGGGTCTCATGTTACGGGATTCGCAAATATGACTAAAGCAATGGTAGATTATTTTGCCGAGTGCGATAATTCTAAGTCAAAGACGATTAATATCATTCCGGGATATGTTGAGCCTGCTGACATGCAGGAAATAAAGAGGATTGTAGAGGAGATGGGCATTAAAACGATTATTTTCCCCGATACATCGGGAGTATTGAACGGTCCTTTGAACGGAAAGTTCAGAATGTATCCGGAAGGCGGGGTAACTATAGATAATCTAAAACGAACAGGAAGCAGCAAAGGAACTATTGCGCTGGGATATACAGCCTCCATGCCTGCAGCACGGGCACTGGACTCCAAGTGTAAGGTACACTGTGAAATTCTTGATCTTCCAATAGGGCTGCATGATACGGATATATTTATTGATACACTCCATCGTATGGCAGGAGTAAGTGTGCCTGAATCCCTAAATTTTGAGCGTGGCCAGATGGTGGACATGATTACTGACATGTGTCAGTATCTCTATGGAAAACGTGTAGGTCTGGTAGGAGATCCCGACCAGTTGATGTCACTTACAAAATTTCTAATCTCTCTCGATATGTACCCTGTCTATATCGTTACTGGTACTCCTGCGGGTAAGAAGTATGAGGATAAGTTAAGAGAGGTACTGAAAGATATGCCTCATGATGTCAAGATTCAAATCCCTGGAGATATGTTCCTGTTTCACCAGTGGATTAAAAACGAGCCGGTGGATCTTCTTATTGGGAATACATATGTTAAATACATAGCAAGGGATGAAGATATACCATTTATTCGCTTTGGTTTCCCGATATTAGATCGGATTGGTCATAGTTATTTCCCGACAGTAGGATACAGGGGTGGCATGCGACTTATTGAACAAATTCTGAATGTACTCTTGGATCGGAAAGACAGGGACACTTCAGACATTGAATTCGAACTGGTAATGTAAAGGAGAAAAAATGGTTGCCATACCTATTCTAAAAGAGCGAGAGGGTCAGATTTATCAGAAGGGTGATACCCATTTTGAGATGACATGCGATCAGCACAGCCTTGCCGGATCTATTAGCCAGCGTGCATGTGTGTTTTGTGGTTCACGCGTAGTATTGTATCCTATTGCTGACGCGCTCCACTTAGTTCACGGCCCGATCGGTTGTGCAGCCTATACGTGGGATATTCGTGGTGCTCTTTCGTCAGGACCTGAACTTCATCGCCTGAGTTTTTCGACTGACTTAAGGGAAAAAGATGTGATTTTCGGTGGAGAAAATAAATTATACATTGCTTTGAGTGAACTGATTGAAGCTTATCATCCAAAAGCTGCGTTTGTATATTCAACGTGCATTGTGGGCATTATCGGCGATGATGTGGAAGCTGTCTGTAAACGGGTGAGCATGGAAAAAGGGATTCCTGTACTACCAGTCCACTCCGAAGGATTCAAAGGAACCAAGAAAGATGGATACAGAGCAGCATGCCAGGCCCTGTTTAACCTTATTGGCAGAAAATCGAAAGATGATGTCGGACCTTATAGCATCAACATACTTGGTGAGTTTAATATAGGGGGAGAGGCATGGATAATAAAAGAGTATTATCGTCGCATGGGTATAGAAGTAGTGTCCGTGATGACCGGTGACAGCAGGGTGGATGAGATTGAAAGAGCTCATTGCGCAAAATTGAATGTGGTGCAGTGCTCCGGCTCGATGACACAGCTTGCCCAGATGATGAAAGAGAAATATGGTATTCCATTTATAAGAGTATCATATTTCGGGCTCGAGGACATGTCCAAGTCCCTGTATGATGTAGCCGATTTTTTTCATAATACAGAGATAACAGAAGCAGCCCGCACTATAGTGCGAGATGAAATCCAGGCAATTTACACGGAACTGAAGGAGATAAGAAAAAAGTGTATTGGTAAAAAAGCCGCTATTTATGTGGGAGGTGCTTTTAAGGCATTTTCTCTGGTAAAGGCTCTCAAACATATTGGTATGGATGTAGTCCTGGTAGGTTCCCAGACAGGAAGTAAGGAGGATTATGAGCAATTGAAAGATATGTGTGACGATGGGACAGTGATTCTTGATGACGCCAATCCTTTAGAACTCTCTAAATATATCCTTGAAAAGAACGCTGATCTATTTATCGGAGGAGTAAAAGAAAGGCCTCTTGCATTTAAAATGGGCATTGGGTTCTGCGACCACAATCACGAACGCAAGAGACCTTTAGCTGGTTATATAGGGATGCTGAATTTCGCAAAGGAAGTATGCAAAAGCATTAATACACCTATCTGGAAATTTGCGCCGAGGCACAATCGGGCAAAACAGTAGAATTGAATTCTTCCCCGGAGCAGTTGTCAATAACATATAAAAACAAATGGTATAACTTAGATAAAAGTAGAGAATAAAAGGATTACTTATGGTTACAAAAATAGAAAAATCATATACAGCAGCCAGAAACGCCTGCAAACTCTGTACGCCTCTGGGGGCCTCACTGGTATTTAAGGGCATTCGGAGGGCTGTGCCGCTATTGCATGGGTCTCAAGGGTGTTCTACTTACATACGTCGATACCTTATAAGCCATTTCAAGGAACCAGTTGATATCGCATGCTCAAATTTCGGTGAACAGACCGCAATTTTTGGGGGAGGAGCGAACCTGAAGATCGCTCTGAAAAATATTACAAAGCAATATATGCCAGAACTGATAGGGATTTCAACGACATGTCTCTCTGAAACCATCGGAGATGATGTGCCTATGTTCATTCGGGAATATCAGGAAATGTACACGAACGAAGAAATTCCACCTCTTGTCTATGTGTCTACCCCAAGTTATCGCGGGACACATATTGATGGATTCCACAACGCTGTGAAAGCTATAACAGATACCATCGCTATAGATGGAAGTCCTGAAGAAAGTATTAACCTTTTTCCTGGAATGCTCTCTCCCGCGGACTTGAGATACCTGAAAGAGATAGTGTCAGATTTCGATCTGCCTACTGTTATGCTGCCAGACTATTCCGTATCTCTGGACGGAGGTTTATGGGCTGAATACCAGAGAATGCATGAAGGAGGGACCTCAGTAGAAGACATACGGAAGATGGGCAGAGCTGCTGCCACCGTAGAATTCGGACGTATTCTCTCAAAAACTGAAAGTGCAGGTAAGAGCCTTCACAGCAGAATGAACATCCCCTGCTATTCTCTGGGTCTGCCCATAGGAGTGAATGAGACAGATGCTTTTTTTAAAGCATTGGAGAAAATCAGCGGAAAACCAACACCAGAAAAATATCAGGAAGAAAGAGGGAGACTCCTTGACGCTTATGTAGATGGACATAAATATGTGTCAGGCTTAAAAGCTGCAGTATATGGTGAGGAGGACCTTGTAGTTGGGTTAGCATCTTTTTTGAGCGAAATTGGGATTACCCCTGTCCTGTGTGCATCCGGCGAACAGAGTGGACATCTGAAAGCCGCGATATCAGATGTGCTGATAGATATTTCCCCTGATGATATTTGTATAAAGGACAGCATAGATTTTATAGAGATTGAAAAGATTTCAAGAGATTTAAAACCCGATTTTCTGATCGGTAATAGCAAGGGATATTCAGTATCCCGAAAGATAGGAGTCCCTTTAATCAGGGTAGGCTTTCCTATTCACGACCGGTTTGGAGGGCAGCGAATTCTCCATGTAGGTTACCGTGGTGCTCAACAACTTTTCGATTATATAGTCAATATCATTATCGAAGCCACTCAATCGTCGACTGAAATAGGGTATTCATATATGTAATCGGACCATCACGGTTTTTTTGATATGAAGGAGATAGAAGAATGGATCTGAAAAATCACCCATGTTTCAACATAGAAGCTCATAAAACCTTTGGTAGAGTCCATCTGCCAGTTGCGCCAAGGTGTAATATTCAGTGCAGATTTTGCAACCGGAAATTCGATTGTGTAATTGAAAGTAGGCCTGGCGTTACCAGCAGCATATTGAAGCCTGAACAGGCTTTGATTTACCTTGAGAAAGTTTTCAATATGAAGGGTAATATTTCTGTGGTAGGTATTGCCGGACCCGGCGACCCTTTTGCAAATCCTGAAGAGACACTGGATACATTGAGGAGGGTACGTGAATCCTATCCTGATATAATTCTGTGTATCGCTACGAATGGGTTGAATCTGTCACCTTACGCGAGTGACCTGGCTCATTTGAAGGTAAGCCATGTTACCCTTACCATTAATGCGATTGATACAAAAATATCAGAGAAGATATATTCATGGGTCCGTTATAACAAGCGAGTCATGAGATCTGAGCAAGGTGCTATTATTTTACTACATAATCAGATCGAAGCAATCCAAAAACTGAAACAGTTAGGAATGACCGTGAAGGTGAATAGTATCATATTGCCTGGAATAAACGAAGACCATATCGAAAAGATCGCCGAGAAGATGGCTGAACTTAACGTGGATATACTAAATTGTGTCCCCTATTATCCCAATGCAGGTTCTGCATTTGAACAACTTCCCGAACCTTCGCCTGAGATGGTAAATGGAATACGACAAAGGGCTAGCCGATACATCAATCAGATGCACCACTGCACCCGATGCCGCTCTGATGCAATAGGATTGCTCGGTGAGAAGATGGATCCCAGAATGATGGAAAAATTGAAGGTATGTGCAGCAATGACCAGCACAAAGATGACTGTGTATAATACGTCAAGTCTTGCAATACATAGACTAAGTCATAATGTCTATAATTATAAGGCTGGGGAAAATGCTCTTATGCGATCTCATATCGCTGTAGCAAGCATGGAAGGCGTACTCGTTAATCAACATTTAGGTCAAGCTGATAAGCTTTACATATATGATAAAAAGGATGGAACAATTATACTGCTGGATGTCCGGCGCACTCCGCCTGCAGGACTTGGACCTGAGCGATGGGAACAGTTAGCCAATCTCATTTATGACTGCGATACGCTTCTGGTAAGTGGAATAGGTGAGAATCCTAGACGGGTTATTACCTCTAAAGGGATAAAAGTATATGAGATAGAGGGATTAATAGAAGAAGCAATCTGTGCTATTGTTGACGGAAAACCGTTGAAACATATGGAACCATATAAGCTAAAAACTTGCGGCATGGGATGCCATAACAATGCAACGGGATGTAGTTAAGTACAGACTTCATTCAACGGAAGCATCTGCATTATTAAATAAGTATTCCGGGTTCAAAGGATAAACAGATGAGTGAATAAATTCATTGATAGTTGTTGGTGAGCCGTGCAGGATTCGAACCTGCGACCCGCTGATTAAGAGTCAGCTGCTCTACCAGCTGAGCTAACGGCCCACTATAGAATAGTAATTAGCAAACATCTTGAAATGTGAATATTATAATTTAAAAAATACAATGTCAAATTCTTTTCTGTCCAATCACTATTTAATTCAATTTTTGAGCTATAAAATTTTCTGGTGCGCCTGAGAGGATTCGAACCTCCGACACTCGGCTCCGGAGGCCGATGCTCTAATCCACTGAGCTACAGGCGCTTTTAAATAAATTTAAAAGTTGAAAGTTAAAAATTTATTGTTACCTATAATTAAACCGTTAAATTTTAACTTTCAACTCTGAATTCCTTATGCGGAATTCAGTTGGGGTGAGTGAGGGGACTCGAACCCCCAACACCTGGAGCCACAGTCCAGTGCTCTGACCATTGAGCTACACTCACCATTAAACAACAGTGTAATTGATAGTGGATAATTAATAGCAATGAGTAACTATACTCCTAACCATTCACCACAACTTCACTGTGCAGAAATTACAAATGGCGCGCCTGAAGGGATTCGAACCCCTGGCCCACTGCTTAGAAGGCAGTTGCTCTATCCTACTGAGCTACAGGCGCAATAATTAAAGTTTAAGTTAAAATTATAATTATTTTATGAAATTTGTGTCAAGGAATGCAATTGTATTAGTGGATTCTGCTTTTCTATCCAGTACTTCTCGAACCTTGCGTAGAAGTTCGTTAGGGGATATAGGTTTGAGTAATAATTCTATGCCCTCTTCGATTATACCTTTTTTATGAATTATATCGGCTGTATAACCACTCATAAATATAACTTTTACATCAGGTTTTATTTTTTTCATTTCATCATAGCATTCTCTGCCATTTTTCTTTGGCATTATAACATCAAGTAAAAGTAATTGTATTTCTTTGTTCTTTTCTTTGAATATATTCAGGGCATCTTCTCCATCTAAAGCTTCAATTACATGGTATCCTGCTTTTTCGAGTATCTTTCTGCTAAGATTTCTTACAAGAGAATCATCTTCTGCTACCAGAATTGTTTCAGAGCCACCTGTATTATAATATTTATCAATATCCTTAATATTTTCGGTAGTTGACTTAATCAGGGGCAAGTAAATTTTAAATGTAGTGCCTTTGTTTTTAACACTATAAACATTAATATAACCTTCATGTTGTTTAATTATACCGTACACCATTGCAAGTCCAAGACCTGTACCTTTTCCGACTTCTTTTGTAGTAAAAAATGGTTCGAAAATTCTTTCTCTTATTTTTTCATCAATGCCAGTGCCTGTGTCTTCAACTGAAATTAAGGCATAATTGCCCGGCTTGCCATATCCATGAAGTTTTATATATTCAGAATCAAATGATGCAAGGTCTGTCTTTATTATAAGTGTCCCGCCACCTGGCATCGCATCACGGGCATTTGTTGCAAGATTCATTAATACCTGTTCGATCTGGGTTGAATCAGCCATAATAGTAAGGTCTTTTTCAGAAAGATGGGTTATAAGCTCAATATCCTCACCAATAAGTCTGTTTAAAAGTCGTGTTATCCCATTAATCAAATCATTTATATTCACAGGCTTTGGACTTATTATCTGTTTTCTGCTGAAAGTAAGAAGTGCACGGGTAAGATTAGCTGCACGTTCAGCAGAATTAAGTATCTGGGTATTATAGTTCTGTAAAGGATTATCAGGTTCCATTTCTTCTTTTAAGAGTTTTCCATAACCTATTATTGCGGTAAGAATATTATTGAAATCGTGCGCTACACCTCCAGCAAGCCTTCCGACAGCTTCCATTTTTTGTGCGTGAAGAAGCTGCTGTTCAAGTTTTTTCCTATCAGTTATATCATGTATAATTCCGTAATATCCTAATATATTACCCTCGTCATCTATTTGAGTTGATGCTGTTATAAGACAATCTATTTCCAGACCACTTTTCTTAATTAATTTTGCTTCAAAGTCTTTGACAGAAGAATTTCTTTTTATTATTTGCTCGAAATTCAGAAAGTCACTGGCATTCAAAAAAAGTTCTTGTAAGTGTAAACGAAATATTTCATTTTTATCGTATTCAAAAAATTCAAGAGCTGACTTATTAATGTCTGTTAATTGCCATGTTGTTGATGTCATAAAAACAGAATCTCTTGATTCATTGAAAAAAGAACGGTATCTTTTTTCAGTTTCTTTCTGTGCTTCTTCAGCTTTTTTTAGAGATGACCAGAGATATTCAAGATGGGCTAATTTTTCCTCAATCTCCTGTAATTCTTTCCTTCGTTCAGTTAAATCCTTAAAAGTTACAACAGCGCCAATAACCTGTTCATTTTCTATCATCGGAGTGCTCATATATTCAACTGGAAAACTTGAACCGTCCTTTCTCCAGAAAACCTCGTCCTGCCCTTTGTTTGTTATACCGTATTTGCAAGTTTTGAAAATAGGGCAGTTTTCCTCTTCATACCTCAGACCATTCTGATTTAAATAATGTATTTTTTCATGATGGTTTTCTCCAATTAGTTCTTCGATGGAATAACCAAGCATTTTTGATGCAGAAGGATTGACAAAAATTATTATTCCTTCACAGTTTATACCAATAATTCCTTCTCCAGCGGCTTCAAGTATAAGTTCATTCTGTCTTATTAATCTTTCAAGAGAAAGTTCTGTTTGCCTATATTTTCTAAGGGTATTTTTAAGTGGTCTGCAAACAAGCCAATATGTAGCAGTAAAAATCAATAAAAATGCAATTAAAATGCTCAGTAAAATTGTTGACAAATTAAATGAGAAGGAAAAATATGAAATAAGAAAAAATACAATTATATTACTCAAAATTATTGAAGTGACAATAATTAAGGCTAATTTCATGTCAAGATTGGCATAAAGTTTATTCATAAATTAAAATCAATAACATAATTAATTATATGAAAAGACCCTGTATCTCCTTTTAATACCTATAACTATCATAACCTTATTTAATTGTTTTTTAAATAGGTTGCTTAATATTTTGTTTGGGTTAGTGTATATTCTCATTCTCATTCTCATCATGAGAATGAGAATGAGAATATGAGAATGATTTACTTTAGTTAATTTATTATAACCCCTTATCAAATATTATATAAGCAAAAAATTAAATTTATGGCATTCCATTTGCTTTAATTTTGTTTGTTATCACTTTAAAATTATTATCTTTTAAACAGGCAGCTAAATACGTGCTGCCTCAAAAGGAGGAAAAAATGAAGGCAAATGAAGTAGCACTGGTCTTAACAGGGTATCAAAATGAATTCTGTTCACCTGATGGTAAATTACATTCACTTATCAAAGATATGCTTGCCTCAAACAAAATCATTCAGAATACTGTTGATCTTTTATCACGTGCCCAGAAAAAAGGGATACCTGCCTATATCGCATCAATTGTGTTTACTCCAGGTTATCCTGAACTTCAAAACCCTGTTGGAATTTTAAAGAATATCAAAGAGATAGGCGCCTTTATGAAAGGCACAAAGGGTGCAGAAGTTATTGATGAATTAAAGCCATTTATGAACTATCTTCAGGTGGTTGAGGGAAAAACAGGTTTAAGTTGTTTCGGACACACAAATCTTGATGGTTTATTAAAAGAAAAGGGAGTTAAGACAATTGGTGTGGCCGGGCTACTTACTAATGTTTGTGTTGAGTCAACAGCCCGTGCTGGATATGATGCTGGATATGAGGTCATTATTATTAAAGATTGCACTGGTTGCAGATCCCAGTCCTGGCAGGAATATGCTGAGCAGAATATTTTCCCAATGCTCGGTAAGGTAATGGACCATAACGAGTTTTTAAACTCTGTTCAATAGCAACACCTCCCTCTCTCTCAATATTTTTGGCATGTGCCATCCCACCTTTATGGCACATGCCTTTTCTATTACAAAAGCTTTTTATTTAAAATTTCATTTACAAGTTGAGGATTTGCTTTTCCTTTTGTAATCTTCATAATCTGGCCAACAAAGAAACCGAGAAGTTTTTTATCTCCATTTCTGTATCTCTCGACTTCGCCAGGATTTTTTGAGAGTACTTCATCAACTGCTTTTTCGATTTCATCAGTATTAGTAATCTGAACCAATCCTTTTTCTCTGACAATAATATCAGCATCTTTTCCAGTCTTATATATTTCTTCAAAAACAGTTTTTGCTATCTTTCCGCTAATAGTTCCATCCTCAATAAGTTTTAGCATACCTGCAAGCTGAGAGGGTTTAATCGGGCATTGTTCTATTGTTTTGTTTGCTTCATTTAAAATTCTTAACAACTCGCCTTTTACCCAATTGGCAACTAATTTTGGATTCACACCAGAAGTAACCGCTTCTTCAAACCAGTCAGCAAGAGGCCTTTCTGAAGTCAATAGCTCAGCATCCAGGTCCGCAATCCCATATGTTTTAATAAAACGTTCTCTTTTATTATCCGGCAATTCAGGCAGTGTCTGTCTGATTCTATTAAGCCAATCTTTATCTATTATAATTGGAACTAAATCTGGCTCAGGAAAATATCTATAATCATGCGCTTCTTCCTTGCCCCTCATTGATTCTGTAATTCCTTTATTAGAATCCCACAACCTTGTCTCTTGAATTATCCTGCCACCTTCTTCAATAATCTTAATCTGTCTTTTTATCTCATATTCAAGAGCTTTCTCCACGAATTTAAATGAATTAATATTTTTAATTTCAACCTTGGTCCCGAGTTCCTTTTCACCCATACGTCTAACTGACACATTGGCATCGCATCTTAATGAGCCCTGTTCCATATTCCCATCACAAACTTTCAGGTACCTGAGAATCGTTCTCAGTTTTTTCATATATTCAACAGCTTCGAATGGAGCACCTATATCAGGCTCTGAAACTATTTCCATTAAAGGAACTCCTGCTCTATTTAAATCAACAAAACTATAAGAACCACTTCCTGAAGAAGATTCATGAATATTTTTACCTGCATCTTCTTCCATATGTATTCTTGTAATTCCAATCTTTTTAATATTTCCATCTGAAATGATTTCTATATATCCATGTTCACATATAGGCAGTTCATACTGACTTATTTGATAGCCTTTTGGAAGATCAGGATAAAAATAATTTTTTCTGGCAAATCTGCTGAGATTTGAGATCCGACAATTTGTTGCAAGTCCTGTTTTAACAGCAAATTCAAGAGCTTTTTTATTCAAAACAGGTAGAACACCTGGCATACCAATACAGACAGGGCATGTTTGTGAATTAGGTTCAGCACCGAATTTTGTCGAACAACCACAGAATATTTTTGTATCAGTAAGCATCTGTGCATGTACTTCAAGTCCTATAACTGCTTCATATTTCATAACACTGGTTTCCTCCTGTGCCAGTCTGTTGATTGTTCATAGACATATGCAATTTTGAGAATCGATTCTTCATCGAAATGTTTTCCAATAAACTGTATTCCAACAGGCAGATTGTTCGAAGTAAAACCACAGGGGATGGAAATAGCAGGCACTCCTGCGAGATTCATGGATATTGTATATATATCGGTTAAATACATTTGAAGCGGATTCTCTGTTTTCTCACCAACTTTGAATGCAGGAGTTGGTGATGTTGGTGTTACAATAATATCAACTTTGTTGAAGGCATCTTCAAAATCTTTTTTAATCAAAGTTCTCACCTGTTGGGCTTTTCTGTAATAAGCTTCGTAGTAACCTGAAGATAGAGCATAAGTGCCAAGCATAATTCTCCTTTTAACCTCTTCACCGAATCCCTGTGCTCTTGTTGTCAAGTACATATCCATAAGATCTTTGCTTCCTGCTCTGAGCCCGTATTTAACTCCATCATATCTTGCAAGATTCGATGAAGCCTCGGATGTTGCCAGAATATAATATGTAGCGACTGCATATTCAGTATGTGGAAGAGAAATTTCTACAGGAATCGCTCCTGAAGATTCAAGAAGTTTTATTGCCTGTAATATGATATTTTCAACTTCCTTATCAATTCCTTCTATAAAATACTCTTTTGGTATTCCAATCTTTAAACCTTTTATATCCTGACCAAGACATTCTGTAAAATCCGGAACACCAATAGGAACAGATGTGGAATCAAGATGATCGTATCCTGATATTATTTTTAAAAGTATCGCTGCATCTCTCACATCTTTTGTAATAGGTCCAATTTGATCAAGAGAAGATGCGTATGCAACAAGTCCAAACCGTGAGACTCTTCCATATGTTGGTTTTAATCCAACAACACCACAAAAACTCGCAGGCTGTCTGATAGAGCCTCCTGTATCAGAACCGAGCGCAGCTATGCATTCATCTGCAGCAACTGCAGCAGCAGAGCCGCCACTTGAACCACCCGGAACCCTTTTTAGATCCCATGGATTCATGGTTGTTTGAAATCCTGAATTTTCTGTTGACGAACCCATTGCAAATTCATCCATATTTGTTTTTCCAACTAAAATATAGCCTTTGTTTTTCAACCGGTTCGTCACAGTTGATTCATACGGTGGAATAAAATTGTAAAGTATCTTTGAAGCACAGGTAGTAAGAATATCTTTTGTGCAGATATTGTCTTTAATCGCAATCGGTATCCCGAGTACATCCATATCATTATTTAAGCCAGTGAAGAGAATCTTTTTTTGGGCATCTTCAGAGGCTTCTAAGGCATTCTCTTTATTAAGTGTAATAAATGCTTTCACTTTCTCTTCGACAGCATCTATTCTCTGAAAAACTGCTTCCACAATATCCACAACAGATATTTCTTTCTTGCGAAGCAAACTTCTCAGTTCTGAAATAGTAAGCATACTTAACGACGACATAGCTCCATCCTTGAAAGGTTTTTTTCGATACTGTTATTATAGTGCATAAAACATAATAAAGTGTATGTCTGTTTATGTTTTAATAAATCGATAAGGTGTTTTTAATGAATAATAATCCATTAGTCTCAATAATAGTAAGAACTAAAGATAGACCAAAGCTGCTGAAAAAAGCATTACAGAGTATAGCCAACCAGACATATAGACCATTAGAAGTGGTTCTTGTTAATGACGGAGGATGTGATTTAGAAACTGACGAATTAATCTCGATACTCAGAGATGTTTCTTTGAATTATATCAGGCTTGAAGAAAATACAGGAAGATCACATGCAGGAAATGTAGGATTGAAAAATATCAGGGGAGATTATGTCGGTTTTCTCGATGATGATGACGAATTGTATCCCGAACATCTTTCAATATTGACTGATGCAATAATGAAATACAATTTTAAAGTTGTTTATTCGGATGCAAATATTGTTTATCATGGCAATTCAATTAAAGGTGGAGATGGTGAAAGGATTTACAAAAAAGTTTTTTCATCCAAGGATTTTTCATATAGTGATCTTTTGCTTGATAATTATATACCTTTGATGTGTCTCATGTTTTCTAAGGAAGTTTTTAGTTACAGCAGCGGCTTCGACGAAAGTTTTGACATTTATGAAGACTGGGACCTTCTTATACGTATTGCTGAAAAGTTCCCCTTTTATCATGTTAAAGAAGTTACTGCTGATTATATTCAATGGAGCGGAACACAGCAAGTAGCTCATTCTCCAGAATTTGCGGTCAGGGCTCGTATAGCCCATCGTCAGATAATAAACAAGCACAAGGACAAATTTACAGTAGATGTTATAATGGACTTTATACAGCTTGCAAGGAAAATGAGGCTCGTTTATGAAAATGGTGCTGATGCATACATTTCGACTCTGGAAAAAATAATCAAAGAAAAAGAAATAGAGATTTCCAGTATTAAAAATTCATTGACTCGCAGTATAAATACTATTGAGCAGATAACCGGGTCAAGGGGCTGGAAGATATTGAGTTCTTATTACAGATTCAGAGACAAAATTTTTCCAAGTAATACTAAAAGAAGGCTTTTTTATGACTTACTCATGATTGCTGGAAGCAACCCCGCACAGTTTATAACAGGATTAAACAAGCATAATATCAGCAGATTCTTAAAACAATACAAAATACTCGAGCCAGATATAATTAAAAGTAAAGTTATACGTAAAACATCTCTCAATATTCCGTCTAATTCAGGATATAAAGCAACCTTAAGCGACTTCAATTATTACAATCAGAAGATATTCCACAGAACTGAATATCATGCTCCAATTAATGAAGATAATAAAGTGCTTGTTATCGACAGATTTGTCCCTACATATGACAGAGACTCAGGGTCATTACGGATGTTTTCTTTTTTGAATATTCTTAGTGAATTGGGATATAAAATCACTTTTTTACCGGATGATTTAAAAAGGAGTGAACCTTATTCAGGTGAGCTTGAAAGTATGGGAATACAGGTTATTTCAGGAGAGATAGACATCCAGAAATATTTTGAAGAAAATGGATATGCTTTCAGTTTTGTAATAATCTCCAGACCCGAACAAACATTTAAATATCTTCCACTTGTCAGGGCTTATGCAATAAATAGTATCATTGCTTACGATACAGTTGATCTCCACTGGCTTAGATTTGAACGAGCTGCTTCAGTAAACAATGATAAAGAACTCTTCGAAAAGGCAAGATATTATAAGTCCATGGAACTCTTCAATTCTTCCTGCTCGGATGTTGTTTTTACTGTGACAAAAGATGAAAAAGAGTTTCTTCTTAATGAAGAGCCTTCCTTACATGTTGAAATTTTGCCAAATATACACGAAATTTATACAAAGAAAAAAGAATTCAGGGACAGAAAAGATATAATGTTTATAGGAAGTTTTCTTCATCAGCCAAATGAAGATGCAGTAATATTTTTTGTTAAAGAAATATTTCCTTTTATTAAAAAGGAAATCCCTGATATTAACTTTTATGTTGTTGGTAGTGACCCGATGGAGTCTATACTCAAACTCGAATCAGAATCAATAAAAATAACAGGATATGTTAAAGATGTATCTCCATATTTTGAAAATTGCCGTGTCTTTGTTGCCCCCCTTCGGTACGGAGCAGGCATGAAAGGCAAAATTGGGCAAAGCATGGCATATGGACTTCCTGTTGTTACAACAACAATCGGCGCAGAAGGAATAGGGCTCAAGAATGGATTGAACTCACTGATAGCGGACAATCCTGTTGATTTCGCAGAATCTGTTATAAAATTGTACACTGATGAGAATCTGTGGAATACCATTTCAATTAATTCTGTTGAACATATCGAGAGAAATTACTCTAAAGGAACTCTAAGCAGAAGAATCGCTGAGATTTTTGCTTCACTTAAACTTTCATATAATTCAAAATCTCATTTTTCTGAATTTCAATATAATCAGTAATTTAAAAATATGGAAAAACAAAAACCACTCGTTTCTGTAATAGTAAGAACAAAAGATAGGCCCATTCTTTTAGGAAAAGCGGTAAAGAGTATCTCTGACCAGACTTATCGTCCTGTTGAGGTTGTCTTAATAAACGATGGGGGATTGGATGTTGACATAAAAGCAATTAGCAACATCTTAGGAGATATTACTCTGACTTATCAAAAACTTGAGAAAAATACCGGCAGAGCACATGCAGGGAATACTGGTATTGAAATGTCTCAGGGCAAATACATCTGTTTTCTCGATGATGATGATCTGTTTTATTGCGATCACATAAATATATTGTTGAATGTGCTTGAGGAAGTTGATTATCAGGTTGCATATACGGATGCCAATATTGTTTATAGGGACTACAATTCAGAGGAAGAAAGGATTTTAGAGCGTGAAAAAAGATTATTCACTTCAAAAGATTTCTCTTATGAAGAACTTCTCATCGATAATTATATCCCTCTGATATGTATCATGTTCCGTAGAGAGATACTCAAATTATTTCAGGGATTCGACGAAAATTTTGAATTATACGAAGATTGGGACCTTTTGTTAAGAATAGGAGAAAAATATCCGTTTTATCATATTCCAAAAATAACAGTTGACTATGTTCAATGGAGCAGAAATCTACAAATATCTCAATCACCATTGTTCTTTAACAAAGCAGAGGCCTATCACAATCAAATTATTCTAAAGCACAAAAATAAATATTCATCAAATATAATTATGAAACTTGTTCAAAAAAGAAGAATGCTCTCAGAAAAAGAAAATATTATTAAATTGCTTGAAATCGAGATTGAGGAAGACCGGGATAGAATAATAAAACTCGAACAAGAGTTAAATGAAAGACAAAGAGAAACAAAAAACCTCGAGGAATCTTTATTTCTTAGTAATTTAAAAATTGAAGAAATACAGAAAATTCTTGAAAATAAAAATGGATTTATCAATGAGTTGAGCAAAGACCTTGATGACACCCGAAAATGTGTTACCAGACTTGAAAATATAAATAGAGAAAAAGAAACTGAACTAAATAATCTCCGCCACGAATTGGAAGAAAGAAACGTCTCTCTTTTAAATGCAGAGGAAAGAATTGTCGGGCTGGAAGCAGAGATCAGGCAAGCCAATAATTTTATTAAAGAATTATCAGAAAAAGTAAACTTTCTTGAAAACACAGTTCAGCAGAACAATGAAACGATAAAAAAGAAAGAACATGAAACTAAAGAGCTTGAAATACAAATTAATGGACTCAGGGAAGCACTCCATGATCTGGATATGAAAAGAATTGACCTCAAAAGAACTATTCTCGAAAAAGACGCTTTTATTTCAGGGCTTGAAGAACAAATTCTCAGTAAAAATACACTTATAAGTCAAATTGAATCAGTCAAAAACGAATTGCAGAATATATTAAAGAAGAAGGATGAAGAGTTATCCCGTATATTTAGTTCAAATGGATGGAAAGGTCTGATGTTTTATTACAAAGTTAGAGATAAAATTCTGCCACCTTATACGAGAAGGCGGTCAATTGTGAAGAGATTAGGGCATAAAATAATAAATATTTTTTTGGAAAAAGTTCAGAAAAAAGAAACTACAGAAAATATGCCTGGTTTCCATGAAATCAATAAAAATAATAATGCCTGCCAGTCTTTTATTTCAGGTGTGAAAACAGAAATATCTGAAATCTCAATTAATAATTATCAAAAATTCAACGAAAAGAAAAAAGTTCTTGTTACAGGAGTATATCTTGCAAATCAGGAAAATACTATTGAGCATATTGTTGATGAGTTAAGTAAGTCAGAAAAATTTATTATCGAACAAAAATGGATTGCTTTATATGGCATATCACCTTCGAAAAAAGTAGAATCAGTTACTTTTATGAAGCAGGATAAGCCAGAACCTAAATTTGTTTTGCTTAACAAAATTCTTTCACAGTTTAAAATTCATCAATATGATTATATTTTATTTTGCGACGATGACATAAAACTTGTTGATAATTTTCTTGATAGATTCCTTGAATTGCAGGAAAAATATGATTTTGCACTTGCACAGCCTGCACGCACACACAACAGTTTTATAGACCATCCCTTTGTAGAGCAATTGGATGGTATTACTGCAAGAAGAACAAGATTTGTTGAAATAGGACCTGTCTTTTCAGTAAGAAAGGATGCATTTCCTATTCTTATACCATTTGATGAAAGTTCATTTATGGGATGGGGGTATGATTTTGTATGGCCATGTTTTATTGAAAAAATGGGGTTAAGAATGGGAATTATTGATGCTGTACCGGTTGAGCATAGTTTAAGGAAGCCAGTGATGAATTATAATTATGACGAAGCGAATAAAGCAATGTTAAGATATTTATCAAAATCTCCGCATCTTTCCAAAGAAGAGGCTTTTAGAATTCTGGAATCATATGTTTAGAAATGCATATTGAGTTAAATAAAACTGCCAGATATTTATTAAGTCGTTGCAAGGACTTAAACTTTCTACAAAAAAAAGATAAAAAGGTAATAACTCAAAATAACATTATATGCCTTCAACCATTTTATTTCGCCGAAATAACAACAGATGGAAATGTTTATACTTGCTGTCCTGGATGGATAAAATTCCCTATCGGAAACATCAGGAATAAAACGATTAAAGAGATATGGAACAGTGCAAGAGCACGCTTTATTAGAAGAAAAATCTACAATGGAGAATGGCAATATATTTGCAATAAAATATGCCCTATAATCTCAAAACATATTTATGACAAACATACTATATCTTATGATTATCTCGGGTTCCTTGAATTTCTTACCAGTGAGTTAATAGAAGAAATAATCAATAAAAAGGTAATACTTGAATCCCTTCCAACTGTTTTTAATCTTTCAAATTCGATCCAGTGCAATCTTTCATGTATTATGTGTGACAGAATAAATCAGAAAAATCATCCGGATTTAATCGAAAAAACAGAAAAAGAAATTCTTACTTACAGTTCATCTATCAGAAGGCTTGTTCTTACAGGAATGGGTGAACCTTTTTTCAGAAATGATACAAGGAGAATTCTGTTTAATAACAATAATGATAAAATAAGTTTTGATATTATTACGAATGGCTTACTTTTACCTGAAATCTGGAATAAGATAAAAAAACAAAGATTTGGTAAGCTACTTATATCAGTAGATGCAACTGAAAAACATACTTACGAAAAGATTCGTAAGGGTGGAAACTGGGAGACATTAATAAAAAGTCTTGATATTGTAAAGGATAATAAAAATAGATTTGAATCAGTAACATTGAATATGACAGTTATGCGCTCTAATTATGCCCAGATACCGGATTTTATTGAAATGTCAAAAACCTACGGGTTCAATGCCTCATTTCAGCGTATCAGAGGATTACATGAAAATGAAAACTTTTTTCTGAAAAAAGACAGTGATAATTTAAATAAATTACAAAAGCTGATAAATAATGAAAATAGAATCAATAGGGATATTCAAGTTTTCTGGGGAGATTTGCTCGAATATTCTTAACCCGGATAATACCGATTATACTAATACGTAAAAAATGGTTTTTTTCTTGACAAAAAGGTCTTTTTTAAGCTAAAAATATTATGTATGACTAAAAATATATTACTGGTTTTATTTTTCGTCGTTTTTTTATTTATTTCTCCAATTTATGCATTAGAGCAATCAAGGGATATATCCCCGGATAATCCTGTTATATCTTCATTGCCTGAAGAAAAACCAAACAATGTTCCAAAAATAATTGATAATTACGGCTCAAATGAAGTAGCAGAAAATGCTGTGCAAAAACATATTAATTATTTCACCGGAAAAATCAAAGAACGTTTTTCTATCTGGCTTGCAAGGTCAGGAAAATATCTTGAATTAATGAAAAGCATATTAAAAGAAAACAATGTGCCGGAGGATATAGTTTTTCTACCTCTAATTGAAAGTGGTTTTAACGCTAATGCTTATTCGCCTGCGAGGGCTGTAGGATACTGGCAATTTATAGCTTCGACCGCCAGAAATTATGGTCTTGAAATTAACTGGTGGAAAGATGAGCGTAAAGACCCTGTAAAATCCACAATTGCAGCTGCAAATTATTTAAAAGACCTCTACAAGATGTTCGGCTCATGGAATCTTGCAATGGCTGCTTATAATGCAGGAGAAGGAAAGATACAGAGAGCTCTTGATAGATCAAATGCGGATGACTATTGGTCTTTGCTCAGTACAAGATATATCAGAAATGAGACTAAAGATTATGTCCCAAAATTTATTGCAGCAAGCATGATCGCAACCGACCCCGAGAAATTCGGATTCGAGAATCTTGAATATCATGACCCGCTCAAATATGACCTGGTGACTGTTAAGTCACCAGTTGACCTCGAAATTATAGCAGAGGCAGCGGAAACATCTATTGAAACAATTAAAGAATTGAATCCTGAATTAAGAAGATGGTGCACACCGCCATATATGCCTGAATATACTCTTAGAATACCAAAAGGAAAGAAAGAAACATTCCAACAGAATTTTTCAAAAATACCTGAAGACAGAAGATTTTCACTCGACAGATATACTGTAAAAAAGGGTGATACTTTTAAGAAGATTTCAAAGAAGACCGGTGTGCCAGAAGAAGTGATTTTTGATTTGAATGACCTGGAAAATATAATGCCACTTAAGGAAGGTAAAACAGTATATATTCCACCAAAATGGAAAATTGAAATGGATTACGATGATAAAATTATGTTTAAAAAAGCAGGCTTAAAGACGAAAAAAGTTTTAAATAAAAATAATAAAAAGACAGGCAAGAAAAAATCAGCTGTAAGTAAGAAAATAAAAAGAACAAATATATCAAAGTCTGTTAAGACAGCTTCTCTTAAAACAAAACAGGATGAATCTTAGGAATTAATCATCGCTTTAAAGTTATTTTCTTCTATTAACCTTCTTTCTTCTCAGAAAGCTTTGCTTCTGCTTCTGCTTTTAGAGGTGATTCGGGAAATTTTTTTACAAGTTCTTCATATTGTTTTTTCGCTTCGTCATATTTGCCTTCTTTTTCAAGAATAGCAGCAGTTTGCATTAGGGCAACATCTTTAAAAATATTGCCTTTTAAAGCATATAAAGTATTAAGCGTTTTCTTTGCTTCACTTAAATCCGCTTTTGATATATATACAGATGCAAGTGTTTGATAAGCAAGCGGTGTATAAATAGAATCATCCGGATATTTAGAAATGAAATCTTTCAAAGCATTAATAGAATCTTCATATTTCCCGAGTTTATAATAACAAACTGCAGAATAATATAAAGAAGAAGGAGATTTTTTTGTATCATAAGATTTTTTAAATAACTCGAGAGCCTTTGAAATATTATCCTGTTTGTTTACACCTGGCAGAATGGGGCCATAAAGTGTTCTATATGCCTGATATTCAAGGTCCCTGGCTTTTTGATAATTTATTCTGGAATAAATAAAAAAGCCTGCTACAGCAATAATCAAGATAAGAATAATTGTTCCATATTTAATTAAATTTCGCTGTCTTTCAGCTAATTTCTCCTTTAGATTCTCGAGTCTTTCTTTTACCTGTTCTTCAGTTTCTATCTCGGTCTTTTTAGAAATTCTTTTTTTAATTACTTTTGGCATTAATTCCTCCTGAGAGCTTTTTCTACAAGTAATTCTGAATTTTCAAATATCGAATCAGTTAAGTTATCTTCTATGCCAGCGCCTAAAAGCACTTTAGTAGCAAAAGATTTTGTAATAAGATCTGACGGGCTATGCGAATCTGTATTAATACATAGCTTTATACCGAGTCTAAGAGCTTCTTTAGCCACATGTCCATTAGTAAGTGAATGTCCTTTCCTTGAAGTTATTTCCAGAGTAATACCTTTTTCTTTTGCAAAAAGCAGATCATCCTCGGTTATTAAGCCAGGATGTGCAAGTATATCAGCTCCGGCTTCTATGGCTGCACGATTTGTGCCCTGTGTTACAGGCTCAACAATGGTTTCTCCATGAACAACAACAATTCTTGCTCCGAGACGGCGAGCTTCTTTTACAAGTTCAGGTATAGTTTGTGGAGGAGCATGTGTTATTTCAGCTCCGGGGATCGCATATATTGATATATAATCCTTTATTTTATTAATTGCCTGAACAATTTTCGGAATTACAGAATCTATATTTGAAGCGTCAATATGGTCTGTAATAGCAATAGCCCGATACCCGAATGCTTCAGCTCTTCTAATGAGTTCAGATGGAATAAGTTCTCCATCGCTGAAAAAACTATGTGTGTGCAGATCGATCATAACTAACTATTTTATCAGATTCTAAAAAGAATAATCATCATCAAATAAATTTTTCGCTTCATCTGCAATATTCTAAATGCATATTTAAGGTTTATGTAATAGAGAAACACACCAGTTTTCATCCTGATAGCGTTTTTTCTCATTTAATCCAAGAGCCTCAAAAATTGATATAACCTTCCTGTTCTGGGGTACTGCCATACCACCTGCGATAAGAAAACCATTATCTGATAGATTATCAACAATTTTTGGTGCAATTCTTATAAGCAAATCTCCGAAGAGGTTTGCAAGTATTAAGTCAAATTTGTCAGAAATTTCAGTAACCGAGTTTTGCTGCAAATTTATAAAGTTTTGCACTTTATTGATAACAAAATTTTCATGAGCTTCCATAACAGATTCAGGGCTGATTTCAACAGCAGTAATTGCTCTTATACCAATACGAGTCGCTGCGATTGAAAGAATTCCTGTTCCTGTGCCAGCATCAAGTGTTTTTAATGGTAAGGGATATTTTCTTGAAAGAAACAATTCTGTTAAAGCATTCAGACAATATAAAGTGCAGGGATGGCTTCCTATTCCGAATGCTCTACCACGTTGAATAAAAATAGGAAGTCCAAAATCAGGAACACAAGCAGAGGGATAGGGGATTGCAATGAAATTCCTGCTTTGTTCAATTTTTTCTGTTATTTCAAGAAGGGTAAAATCTGATTTATAAGTTTTAGCCTGAATCCGTAAAAACCTTATCAGTCTGCTTCTTATGTCCTGTGATCGGGATGAAACAACATAACTATCTATTCTAAAAGTATTATCAATTTTCTCGACAGAGATACCATTTATATACTGCCATAAAAAATTATAGGTTTGCTCAAGTAATGTGAATGGTATTTTTACTGATATTTTATTCCAGTTCATAAAAAATATATTGAAATATTATTTGATAATAATCATAATTATATATAATTAAAACATATTAAATGAATTTTAAAAAATGTATGCATTATTTGTGTTGATATATTTTAAGTATAATTATGAATAATCTTGAAGATTTTATTTCAAAATTAACGCCAGAAGAAAGACAGAAGCATCAATCTCTGATTCAGGAATGTCTTAAACGGAAAGAAATGATAAATAAAAATACTGAGAAGGCAATTAATTCAATAGATAGCCTTAATAAAAGCATTGAAAGGTTAAAGCAGGGGATAAGGAATCTTGAGAATGCTTCAAGAATACAGTGTGAAATTACCAATAACATTCTGACAGATATTTTGCCTTTAATCCAGAAACTTTCTCCGTCCAGACCTTCGATGAATTAATTCTCAATCTTAATTTATTTTAGAAAATTATGAAAATATTAATTGCTCCCAGAATGGAAAGATGCATAGGTTGCCATTCATGTTCCCTTGCCTGTGCAAGACTTGTCCATAAAAAGCTTTCATGGGACACAGCTGGTATTAGAATAGCCTCTTCAGGCGGACTTTCGACAGGATTCGAGGCAAAAAGCTGTCTTGCATGTGATCCAGCTCCATGTGTATTAGCATGTCCGACAGGTGCTTATTCGCAGAGAAAAGGCGGAGGGGTTATTGTTAGAAAGAGCCTTTGTATATTTTGTGGAGAATGCGCAAAAGCATGTCCGGTAAATGCAATATATCTTGACCCTTCTGGAGAACCATTTGTATGTATTCATTGCGGCAGGTGCGTTAATTTTTGTCCTCACAATTGTCTTGAAATGAAAGAAATCATAGGTTCAAACAATGAGCAAAATTTAACAGAAACCAAAAAATGATAAGAGATTATTTCAAAATATTATTATATGATTTAACATCGAAAAAAGGAACTTTTATAAAAATCGATGGTAGAGATGAAGTTGCAGGAGGGAGCGGACTTGCTGCTTTACTGTTCAATAAATACTGCAAAATAACAGAAAACTGGGATAACCCTGAACAATCAATTATTTTTACAATTGGACCTCTAACAGGCTATTTCCCTTTAATGAGCAAGACTGTTTGTGCTTTTAAATCTCCCTATCATAATCAGTATGCCGAAAGCCATGGAGGAGGCCGTTCTGCTCTTTGTATGCGTTTTGCGGATATTGACGGGCTTGTAATTACTGGAAAAGCAAAAAGGCTTTCATGTCTTTATATAGGGTCAAGAAATCTTGAATTAAAAGAAGTGCATTATCTCCGCGGAATAGATGTTCAGGTGTCGGGTAAAATCCTTAGGAATATGTTTAAGCGCAGGGCACAGAAGCATTCTGAGAATAGGACCTGCTGGAGAAAACCTTTCACCTATGGCATGTATAAACATAGATACATACAGGCACTTTGGAAGACTTGGAAGCGGTGCTGTAATGGGTGCAAAAAATTTAAAGGCTATAGTCATACAGGGTGATGGCAGTTTTCCGCTAATTGAGAATAAAGAATATCCGAAACTATTCCATAATGTTTTTAAACAACTTACAAATACAGAAATGATGAGCAAGTACCACAATCTCGGGACTACTGAAAATGTTGCTGTATTGAATGAATTCAAGAGTCTGCCCTGTAAAAATTTACAGTTTACAAGCGACCCTGAAATAAATGGAATAACAGGTGAAACATTCGCAAATGATGCATTGCTGCGTAATGCAGCCTGTGCAGGATGTCCTGTTGGTTGCATTCACATAGGATTCGTAAGGGAAAAATTCATGGAAGAAAATCAATATCTTTACCGTCAGGTATCATATGACCATGAACCGGTTTTTGCTTCAGGTTCAATGCTCGGCGTTAAAAATTGTTTTTCTGTGCTTTCAATAATAGATGCTGCAGAAAAAATGGGTTTAGACATAATGTCCTCTGGAGTTGCTCTTGCATGGGCAACCGAAGCTTTTGAAAAAGGAATTATAACTGAAAAAGAGACAATTATCCCCCTATCTTTCGGGAATACACAATCTTACAAAGAAGCTATGTTTTATATTGCAACAGGCGCAAACGATTTCTACAAAACTCTTTCTCAGGGGGCTATGAAAGCAGCTCTGAAGTATAAAGGTGAAGATTTTGCATGTGTGCTTGGCCAGGAAATGGCAGGTTATGCTACTGGAGAAGTTTTTTTTGCTTCTCAGGCTCTGGGGTTAAGGCACTCACACCTTGATTCAGCAGGATATACATACGACCTCAAGTATAATGATAGAAACGTAGAAAAAGCTGTCGAATTTTTAATGAATGATGAAAAAGCAAGAGTGTTTCTCACTTCAATGGTCTCATGTCTTTTTGCAAGAAATGTCTATACAAATGAACTTCTTAAAGATTGTTTAAATGTATTAGGTTATAAGAATATTGCTAACAATGTAGAAAAAATATCAGAAGAAATACAAAAACTCAGATGGAAAACAAGGATTTCTACAGGCTATGACCCGGAAAAAGTAAAAATACCCAAACGTTTTTACGATATAGTTACATCGAAAGGACCAATAGATTCAGGTTTTTTGGATAATCTTACACAAGAATATTCTCGCAGAATCAAAAACCTCGTTCAGGAGTAATACAGATATTTCTCAAAATTTATTTAAGCCGAATAATTTCATTTAGCATATTACGATTTACATTTTACGATTCGAAGAAATTAACATCTTACGTTTTACGAAAAGCTTACATGCTTGATAGCTACCTGACTTTTTTAGTTGCATTTTCTGGGTTAATCAATAATAATTTGTGATAAAATAAAAAGGCCGGTGCAGTGGCTGGAATGGGTTATTCTTAATTAAAATTATTATAATCCAGTTCAGATGTTATGTTGACACCTTTATCTATATATGATACTTTGAATAATACAAAAAATGTCAGACAAATCAGCAATTATAAAAGAAGCCCAGAAATATCTTGCAAGGGGTCAGATAGATAAAGCTATCTCCGAGTGGGAAAGACTCGTTAGAGATTTTCCTGATGGTAATTCTTTCAATACACTGGGGGATTTATATCTTAAGAAAGGCGCTCGCTCTATTGCTGTTGAATCATTCCATAAGGCAGCCTCTTATTTCAAGCAGGAAGGTTTTGCATTGAAAGCTCTGGCTTTATACAAAAAAATACTTAATATAATGCCCAATGATACAGTTGCTTTGTTTTCTTTAGGTGAACTTAATGAAGCTAAGGGATTGATTACAGATGCAATAAAGTTTTATCTTGCTGCTGCAGATAGTCTTTCAAAGGAAGGCAAAAAAGAAAAAATTCTTGAGATATATGGCAGGATACTTTCCCTGTCACCTTCAAATATACCGCTAAGAAGTAAGGTAGCCGAAATATATGTGCGTGATGGATTATTAAGCGAAGCTTCCAAACAATATTTGCAAATAGCTTTGCTATTTTTGGAAAAGGGTGAAGTTGATAAATCGATTTCTTATTACCAGAAAGTGCTTGATTTAGAGCCTGTTAATAAGCAAGCAATTCTTGGTCTATCTGAACTGTACGAAAGAACCGGCAATCTAAATAAATCCATCGAATATACAAAAGAGGCTGTAAGTCTTTTCCCCGAGGATACTGATATTTTAATGAGAGCTTCCGAAATATCCATTGTTAATAATATGTATGATGATGCAGTCGAATATCTTCAAAGAATCCTTGATAAAGAGCCATCTAATATAAAAGCAAGAAGATTTCTCGGTGATGTTTATTGTAAAAAGGGTGAAAGAAAAAAAGCATGGGATGAATATTTACCCCTTCTTGATGAAATGATTCTTGAGGAAAAGTACGAGGATGCAATAAATCTTCTTGAATCTTTTAAAGATATAGATCCACTTGAAACAGGCAAGCGTCTTGTATCTCTATACAGGCAAATAGGTGAACAGGAACATGTTGCGCGTGAACTGATTTCGCTTGCAGATGTTTTTGTTTTAAGGAATATGAAAAAAGAAGCCCTTAATTGTCTGAAGGAAGTTTTAACTATAACCCCTGATGACGAAATAATAAAATTAAGACTTATAGAACTTGAAAAAGAAATAATGAAATCAACATTGCCTTCAGAAGTTGAAAAAACTGTTGATGAAGCAATCCTTGTGGCAGATATCTATTTAAAGTATGGGCTGAAGGAAAATGCAAAAGAACTTCTGGAATCACTCAGGGATAAAGAACCGCAGAATATTCTTCTTCACCAGAGGTTAAGGACACTATATTTTGAAAATGATGAAAAAGAAAATGCAATCGATGAATGTTTGCGGCTTTCTGATATTTATAAACAGAACGGGGAGATGGATAAAAGTGCTCAAATGTTAAGAGAAGCATTTGAGATTGACCCTGATAACCCGAGACTTGCTCATATTTCTCTTGAAGAAATCCCGGAAAAAGTTCCTGAACCATCAGTGTCTGAAGGTCCTGTAATTGATGACTACAGTGAAGAACTCTCAGAAGCAGCTTTTTATGAAAGACAGGGACTTTTTGATGAAGCAAGGGCAATTCTTGAAAGACTTCAAAGCCTTTTTCCTGATAATGAAGAAATTAACCAGCGTTTGGCTTCGCTCGGGCAGATTACTTTAAAGGAAGAACCAGAGGAAATTATTGAAAGCACGATTGAAACAACACATCCAATTGAAGAAGTACCAGAAATACTCGATATTAAGGAACCAGAACTGGATAGTGATGTTCTTGATATATTCAACGAGTTCAAAAAAGGTCTTGAAAAAGAACTCGAACCAGAAGATTATGAGACTCATTACAATCTTGGTATTGCATACAAAGAGATGGGGCTTATAGATGATGCTATCCGCGAATTTCAGGCTTCAAGAAACGATCCAAAAAGATTTATACACTCTTCAAATATGCTTGGTGTATGTTATATAGAAAAAGGTCTTTATTCTCTTGCTATAGATGTATTAAAGAGCGCTGTTGAGAAAATGGAAGATCGTGGCGAATCCTACTGGGCTATGAAATACGATCTTGCCGAAGCATATGAAAAAAATGGCAATCTAAAAGAAGCTTTGGATTTATATGTAGAGGTTTTTGGCTGGAATTCAAAGTTCAGGGCAGTTTCAACCAGAATTGATCAGGTTCGTGCTTTGATAACAGATAAAGGCGAAAAGAAGACAAAAGACAGAAAGGATAGGGTTTCATATCTGTAATTATGGATTACCTTGAATATTTTGGTCTGAAAGAACATCCGTTTTCTAATGTTGTAGATAATAGATTTTATTTTAACAGCCCTCAGCATTCTGACGCTTTGATTAAGCTTAAATATGCTGTAGATACCAGGAAAGGTCTTGCAGTTGTTATAGGAAATATCGGCACAGGAAAGACAACACTCGCAAGAAGGTTTCTCGAGGAACTTGATGAAAATGAATATGAGGCTGCTTTACTCGTTGTTGTTCATTCAAGTGTAAGCTCTGAATGGCTTTTTAAAAAATTTGCACTCCAGCTTGGAATTAAAGAACCGAAAGATGATAAGGTCGAACTTCTCACGCAAATTTATAGAAAGCTCTATGAGATAAATGAAGAGGGCAAGAAAGCTGTAGTAATGGTCGATGAAGTCCAGATGCTCAATTCAAGAGAGATAATGGAAGAATTCAGGGGAATTCTAAATATGGAGTCTCCTGATGGCAAAATGATAAATTTTCTTTTTTTTGGTCTTCCTGATCTCGAAAAAGTTCTTGCCCTTGATGAGCCTTTAAAACAGAGAGTCGCAATGAAGATCACACTCAGGCAATTTTCTGAGTCCGATACAGGTGAATATATAAAACATCGCATGGGGGTTGCTGGTTGTAGTAAAGAAATATTTACACCAGAAGCTATAAAATCAATTTTTCTATATACAAAAGGCACCCCGAGACTTATTAATGCAGTCTGCGATAATGCTCTCCTTGAGGGATTCCTTGCAAAATTACCCAGAATAGATTCTACAACAATAAAAACAGTGGCAGTTGATCTTGGTTTAGCTTCTCCTGACAACTGAAATATCTTTTAATCTAAGCACGACTGCATATTTTGCAAATTCAATTCTTAACTTTGAAGGATACCAGATGTCGCCGAATTTTTCCGGGTTCTCATAAGTAATGTCCAGTTCCCTCCCATCATCCAGAAAAATGACCTGTTTTGTTGGGAGCATTGTCTTTTTGTTTATCCGGAGATGACGCTGGCTGTTTATCAGGATATAATCATCTGAGTTTTCATTCAATTCATAATCCTTTATATCCCACCAGTAAAGACAATCTCGAAGACCATATGTGAGTATAACTGACTTATTTTTATCAACCCGGGGTTCGCTTTTTATTACACCATTTTTTGAAGAAAGTTCAAAAGCAAGAAATCCAAAAGAATAAATTCTCATATTCATATCGCCTGAATCTGATATACTTACAACCCCATCACCTTTGATTTCAATATCTTCTCTTACAAAAGTTGCAGCGAAGGTTGTATCAATCAAAGAGATACTCTTATAAGAAGAGAGAAGATCTGTCAGACTGATACCCTCATAAACTGGCATTTCAACCCGTTTTGGTGCACAGGCAAAAAGCATAATCAATATACTAAGAAAAAATAATCTCAAGACATTCCTGTACATTTTTGACTCCTGAAATATGTAATCCAGAAACTCCTTTAATCTTCTGATAATTTCCATAAGGAATTATCGCTGCTTTAAAGCCTATTTTTGACGCTTCTTTAAGCCTGTTTTCAGCCATAGCCACTGCACGTATCTCGCCGGAAAGACCAACTTCACCAAACACAAAAAGTTCCGGATTAACCGATATATTTTTAAATGATGAGGCTATTGCTGTAATTATGCCTAAATCAACAGAGGGCTCAACTATTTTTAATCCCCCAACTACATTTACAAAAACATCCATGCCGCCAAGGTGCATTCCAACCTTTTTTTCAAGCACAGCGATGAGCAGATTTACTCTGTTAAAATCAACACCTATAGTAGTTCTGCGTGGCATTCCAAAAGTTGTTTGTGTAACGAGTGATTGAATTTCAACCAGCAAAGTTCTTGTTCCTTCAATTGTTGCAACAACAGTTGACCCGGATGTATTTACAGGACGCTCCAGCAGGAAAAGCTCTGAGGGGTTCTCTACCTCAAGCAACCCTGAATCTGACATTTCAAAAATACCAATCTCATTTACAGAGCCAAAACGATTTTTCACAGCGCGAAGCAAACGGTATGAATGTCCGCTGTTACCTTCAAAGTACAACACAGTATCAACAATGTGCTCAAGCACACGTGGCCCTGCAATCGCTCCCTCTTTTGTTACATGACCGACAATGAAAACAGGTAGATCAGATTTTTTTGCAAATAACATGAGCTTCGCAGCACACTCGCGAACCTGACTGACTGAGCCCGGAGCAGACATAATTTCTTCGGTATATATCGTCTGTATAGAATCAATAACCATTACATTAGGTTTGAGATTTACAGCAGAATGTAAAATAGATTCAAGAGATGTTTCAGAATAAAGAATGATCTGGTCAGAATTAATCGAAAGTCTTTCAGCCCTTATTTTTATCTGCTCTGGAGATTCTTCACCTGATACATATAAAACTCTGCCATATTTTTTAGATATTCCTGATAGAGCCTGGATGAGCAAGGTGGATTTACCTATCCCCGGATCTCCACCGATTAAGATTACCGAGCCCGGAACAATACCTCCTCCCATGACTCTGTCAAGCTCATTAATGCATGTTGTAATTCTCTGACCCGATTCATTTTGTATTGAATTTAATGGCTCTGGTCTGGATTTCCCGATATGAGAGACCACTGAAGAATAGCGTGATGAAATCTCTTTTTTTTCTTCAGCAAAACTGTTCCATTCTCCACAGTCAGGACATTTCCCGAGCCACTTTGGACTCATGTAACCACATGTCTGGCACTGAAAAAAAGTTTTTGCTTTTGACATTTAATTATTTTGAAATTATTCTTCGACCATATAATCTTTTAATTTTTCCTGCAATGAATCAGGCCAATCATCTTCGAATAAAAATGCATTCATTTCTTCTTTGGAAAATGTTTTTACTATATCAGCAGGAAGGCTTCTTAGTGCCTGAAGCCTGTCAGGCGCTGGTTTCCTGACATTACATTTAGATTCTTTATCTTCCATTGATTTCTCCTTTTTGTAATTTCACACATATATTATAAATATTTTTCTTAAGAAAATTCTTTCTCACTGACTATTTCATTTTTGATTCTTGAAAGCACTTCTTCAAAAACAGGAAGAACAAACTTTCTGAATCTACCGGCGACAAGAAGATACATAATATCATCGCCTACAGTCAAATTTCCTTCATTAATCCATGCTTTTACGGCAATGATTCCATCTTTTTGAGAATATTCATCAATGATTTTCTGTAACTTCTCCCTATCATAAGTTAGATGCATACCTTTTACAGGTTTGCCATCTTTAGATGTAGCCCTTACCATGCCGTTATGGACAAGAATCATACCCAATTCATTGTAATCTGCGTTCTTTTTTATTTCGGTTATCCATTTTTCAACCATAATTGCCTCCTTTTTGCTTAAACCGTATTTTATCAGATATTAAATATTATATTATCTAAATTTAACCCGGGCAAATTTGCAAAAGTTATTTTTGGAAGTTATTATATTAATTAACAAGTTTGGATCATCTCCAAAAAAGTTGGTAAGATGATAAGGATTCGAGGGAAATGCTTAAGGATTGCAAAAGAAAATAAGCACTTGAACCCTTGAATCCTCGAATCCTTTTTAGCAACTAAATTGGAGAAGAATCATTAATAAATTTTTTCGCAACATCTGTATTATTCTAAATGCTTTTTTTATTAATTTAATTTTTTAGTGTCTTTGTGGTTCCGGAGTATTTGCAATGTCAATAATTAGCAAGCATGCGGGTATTTATACAGATCATTATGAGCTCACGATGGCTCAGGGTTATTTGTTGAATAATAAAAAAGACATTCCTGCATGTTTCGATTATTTTTTCAGAAAAAATCCTTTCAAAGGTGGTTATGTAGTCTTTGCCGGCTTATACGATCTTCTTGAAATTATCGAGGATATGCATTTTGATAATGAAGACCTTGATTATTTGAAATCAATTGGTTTTGCTTCTGAATTTATCGATTATCTTAGAGATTTTCGGTTTATGGCTGACATATATTCTCCTCCAGAAGGAGAAATTGTATTTCCCTATGAGCCTATTGTCAGAGTCGAAGGAAACATTATAGAAACACAGATTATCGAGACGTTACTGTTAAATATACTTAACTTCGAATCGCTTATAGCAACAAAAGCCGCGCGCATAAGATATGTCGCTGGCAATAGGCTATTCGTTGATTTTGGACTCAGAAGAGCTCAGGGGCTCGGAGGAATTCATGCGAGCAGAGCTGCTATAATTGGAGGTGCAAATAGCACATCAAACGTTTATAGTGCATTTATGTTTGGCCTTACCTCTGCGGGCACCCAGGCACATTCGTGGGTTCAATCTTATGATGACGAGATTACAGCTTTCAGAGATTTTGCAAAAGCATTTCCATCGAAATGTGTTTTTCTTGTTGATACTTATGATACTCTTAAATCAGGCATACCAAATGCCATTAAGGTTGCTAAAGAAATGGAGTCGCGCGGTCAAAAATTATTTGGAGTTCGTCTCGACAGTGGAGATCTTGCATATTTAAGTAAAAAAGCCAGAAAAATGCTCGATGATGCAGGGTTGAATTATGTTAAGATAATGACCTCGAACCAGCTCGATGAATATGTTATCAGGAGTCTTCTTGAACAGGGCGCACCTATTGATGCATTTGGTGTCGGCACCAGGCTTGTTACCGGGCAGGATGATGCTGCACTTGATGGTGTATATAAGCTTTGTATGAGCGATAATAAACCCAGATTAAAAATATCAGAGAATCCAGAAAAAATAATCCTTCCGGGCATAAAGAATGTATGGAGATATATCGATAATGATGGTAATTTCTATGCTGATTGTATTTCTCTTGCTGGTGAGGAAGATATAGAAATGATTTATCATCCTCATTATCCTGATAAAAATTGTTCGGTAAAATCATATAACAGGGAAAATATCCACCATAAGGTAATGGAAAAAGGAAAGATAATAATTGACAGGAGGAAAACTTCGGAGATAGCAGAATATGCTCGTAACAGATTGAAGCAACTGCCTGATGAACATAAACGTTTTGAGAATCCACATATATATAAAGTGGGGATAAGCAGGAAATTAATGGATTTACGGTCAGAACTTATCGAAAATATACATGATAAATATAAGAGAGGAGGCAATTAGTTATGAAAGTCCTCTTAATAGTAGATGTTCAGAATGATTTTTGTCCAGGTGGTGCTCTGCCGGTTCCTCATGGTGACAGGGTTGTTCCGGTCATAAACACTTTAATGGATAAGTTTTCTTTAATTATTGCATCAAAAGACTGGCATCCTGAAAAAACCATACATTTTGATAAATGGCCAAGGCACTGTGTTCAAGGCACAAAGGGAGCTGAACTACATCCTGATTTGAAAAAAGAAAAAATCAACCGTATTGTTCTCAAAGGCACATTAGATCAGGAAGAAGGTTATTCTGTATTTGAGGGCATTGATATTAATCTTGAAAAATTTCTAAAAGACAATGGAGTAAGCGAACTTTATATAACCGGTCTTGCAACAGAATATTGTGTTAAGGAGACAGCAATAGATGCTGTGAAAAGAGGATTCAATACATTTGTAATAAAAGAAGCTGTAGAGGGTGTTGAATTGAAGGCAGGAGATGTGGACAGGGCTTTCGAAGAAATGGAAAAAGCAGGTGTTAAGATTATTTCTTTATCAGATATAAATATATGATTCTATAATTTTAGCAAACCCATACCTGTACCAGGATGGAAAGATTTTTTAATGGCTGTTTCGATAAATTCTTTTGCATTCACGACAGCATCAAGTGGCGTATAATTAAAAGCAAGAAGTGCTGTAAGAGCAGCGGAAAAAGCACATCCTGTTCCATGGTATTCACCCTTTAATTTTTCTGATTCAACATGATGAAAATTGCCATCATAATAAAGATCGAGTGCGATGTCATTTAGATGACCACCTGTTATCACTACTATTTCCGTCCCCATATCTTTTAGAACCTTCGCAGCCTTTTCCATGCTTGAACTGTCTTCTATTATTATCCCTGTCAGGATTGATGCCTCGTAGATATTTGGTGTAATAATTTTTGACAAAGGGAATAACTTATCTTTTATTTCATCCAGAGTGCCATCTTCCATAAGGCTTTTGCCTGAAGAGGAAACAGATACAGGGTCAATAACCAGATTCTTCAAGGAATATTCTTTAATTGCCTCAGCAATTATATCAACCATCCATTTACTGTAAATCATCCCTGTTTTAAGAGCATCCGGCTTAATATCAGATAAAACCACGTTCAATTGTTTCTGAAAAGCATCTTTTTCAACAGGATAAACAGAATCAACTCCCTGAGTGTTCTGGGCTGTAATGGATGTAACGACAGAAAGTCCGTGCACATTAAAAGATTTGAAAACCTTAAGGTCAGCCTGAAGTCCTGCTCCTCCAGTTGGATCAGAACCGGCAATAGTAAGCGCTATTTTCATGCTTTTTTTATTCTGTTTTGCTTAGTTAGAGCTCTTTCGACTGTTCTTATTGCACAGAATTCTCCGCACATGCTGCATACCTCCTGTTCTGAAGGCGGGGTTTCATCACGCCATTTTTTAATCTTCTCAGGATTAAAGCTCAATGCAATCTGCCCATTCCAGTCAAGTTTCTTTCTGCACCTTGCCATTTTTTTATCAAGTTCAATAGCTCCAGAAATCCCTTTTGCGATGTCTGCAGCATGAGCAGCAATTTTAGATGCTATAACTCCTTCTTTTACATCCTCAATATCAGGCAAACGTATATGTTCTGCAGGTGTTACATAACATAAGAAATCAGCTCCTGCTGCTCCAGCAATTGCTCCTCCAATAGCAGCAGCAATATGGTCATAACCCATGGCTATATCTGTCACCAGTGGCCCTAAAACATAAAAAGGAGCTCCTTTGCAAATTTCTTTCTCAAGTTTTATGTTAAGCTCGACCTGATTCAAAGGAACATGTCCTGGCCCTTCAATAATTGCCTGGACTCCTTCCTCCAGCGCTCTGTCTCTTAATTCGCCAATAGTAAGCAATTCTTCTATCTGGCTTCTGTCTGTGGCATCTTCAATGCAACCAGGACGCAATCCGTCTCCAAGACTTAAAGTTACATCAAATTTTTTAACTATCTCAAGAAGTCTGTCATAGTATTCATAAAGAGGATTTTCTTTTTCATTGTAAATCATCCATTCAAGTAAAAAAGAGCCTCCACGGCTTACAATATCGAGAACTCTGCCTTCTTCTTTCAATCTTTCGATTGCTTTTAATGTTACTCCACAATGTACTGTTATGAAATCAACACCTTCCTCACAGTGTTCTTTTATAACCTGAAATAAACTATCTGCGGTCATCTTTGCTATGGTTCCATGAGACTCAACAGCACGCACAACAGCTTCATAAATTGGCACAGTCCCAACAGCTATGGGAGATTTACTCAGAAGAAGTTTTCTCATATCTTTTATGCGTCCACCTGTTGAAAGATCCATTACTGCGTCAGCTCCATATCGAACAAGAACATCAAGTTTCTCAAGTTCTTCTTCGAAAGATATTTTATCCCTGGATGTTCCTATATTCGCATTTATCTTTATTCTCATGCCTCTGCCTATACCAAGAGGCATTATGTTGTGAATATTATTTCTTGTAATGACTGAAACCCCTGAAGAAATATCAGATGCAAGTTGTTCGGGTGTGATGTTCTCAGATAAAGCAACCTGTTTAATTTCATCAGTAATAATCCCTTTTTTTGTAAGTTCTATCCTAGTCATTTTAATAACCTCAAAATTTCTTCTGAAATTTGTCTTTTATTTTCAGCAGCAAGTATTGCAGATATCAAAGCAATACCATCTGCACCTGCATTTCTTACTTTTTTTACATTTTCAGGCTTTATCCCGCCTATTGCAAATACAGGGATAGATACACTTTTTTTTGTATTTTTAATTGTCTCAATACCAATAGGTTCCCCATATTGCATCTTCGAAGGTGTTTTGAAAATAGGTCCGAGTGTTATAAAATCGACCCCCTCTTTCTGAGCTTTTAAAGCTTCATAGACAGAATGTGTTGACTGACCTATGATAAACTTATCTCCTGCAATTTTCCTTACAGCATATGCTGGCATGCTATTTTGTGTTAAATGTACTCCATCAGCTCCAACGGCCATAGCAATATCAACCCTATCATTTATAAAAAGTCTTGCATTAAATTCATTCGTAAGTTCACGCATCCAGTAAGCCATATCAAGAATTTCTCTGACTGGCAAATCCTTTTCACGCAATTGTATTGCTTTAATCCCTGCTTCAAGTGCGGTTTCCAGAGCAACATACATTGAACAGCCAGCCTTGAAAAGTTTTCTGTCAGTTATAAGATAGAGATTGAAATCAATTTTTTCTGATAACAAATAGTTCTACCTTATAAAAGCATTCCTTCAATAGGACTGCTTGCTGTTGCATACAATTTTTTAGGAATTCTACCCGCCTTATAAGCGAGCCTTCCAGCTATAACAGCATGCTTCATAGCTTCTGCCATAGCAACAGGATCTTTTGCTCCTGCGATACCGGTATTTATAAGAACAGCATCACAGCCAAGCTCCATTGCAATTGTTGCGTCCGATGCAGTACCAACTCCTGCATCTACAATTACAGGGACTTTAACAGTTTCAAGGATGATTTTAATATTGTATGGATTTCTCAAACCAAGACCCGAACCAATCGGAGCACCTAATGGCATAACAGCAGCAGCTCCTGCGTCTTCGAGTCTTTTTGCCATTATTGGGTCATCATTCGTATATGGGAGAACAATAAAACCTTCCTTTACGAGAATTTCTGTTGCTTTCAGTAATCCCCATGTATCAGGAAACAGCGTTTTTTCATCACCGATGACCTCAAGCTTAATAAGGTCTGATATGCCTGCTTCTCTTGCAAGCCTTGCATATCTCAAAGCATCTTCAACTGTATAGCAACCGGCAGTGTTCGGAAGTATTTTATATTTTCTTGGATCAATATAATCGAGCAAATTTTCAGATTTTCTATCTGTAATATTTACCCTTCTTACCGCTACCGTAACAACATCTGTCCCTGAAGCTTCAACTGCTTTTCTAGTTTCTTCAAAATCTTTATATTTTCCAGTACCTACCCAGAGTCTTGACTTAAATTCAATGCCCTTAATAATCAACTTATCATTCATCTTCTCTATCTCCTTTTAAAATTTAATTTCAAAGCATTTGTGTCACGCATTTTTTTATCCACCCCCAACAAAATTAATAATTTCAATCCTGTCTCCATCTCTGAGTTTATATTTTGTGTAATCAACTTTTTTAATTATATTCAGGTTTACCTCTACTGCCACCTTTACAGAAGAAATACCAAGCTCATCTAAAAGACCCTGTATGGTCTCTGCTTTTAATGTTTCGTAAGGTTCACCATTTAATGTCAATCTCATAAGAAAACAAAAACCGTATCCCTTTACCCATTTATTATTTGCCGGGTAAAGGAAAATACGGTTGACAATCCCATTCCCTACGCCGGCATTATCCGTATCAGGTTCAAGGGGTCACTCCTGAATATTCAGGAGAATCTCAGGCTATTAAGCCACCCCCTGGGTTAATTTCAGTATAGATAAGTCTTAAACATCTTGTCAATGATTTGTTGAAATAATATAGATGTAAAGTGTTAACCCAAATAATGCGGAGATTGCTCAAAAATTTATTTAACTAATTTTATTTTAAAAATCTTGATATTACTACTTAACAGAAAAAATATCCTCATTATTCCGATTGATTTTTCGGGTGTATGCAGGCTCTGGCTATTAGAAGGTTAACATCTCTGAAAAGTAGTTTTATAAATTAATGAGGGAATTCAAATGGTTCTGGCATCGGAATCCCCTCTTTATTTTATTCTTAATTGGTAATCGTAAAGAAATTGTCGCTTGTATCTGAAATTGATGCATTAGATGTACTCGTGATTCTAATTTTATAATCTGTGCCTGGCGTTACACCGGGCATCGATATATAAGAAGAGCCTGCACCATTTGAACCTGCATATATAGATGATTTTAGAGTTCTAACAACTGTGTCACCTTTGAGAAGTTCAATTTTTAAATAACCAGGATTACCCGTATATTTCCAGGTAATATATTTATATGTCCAGATTTTCCATGTTTCACCACCATTGGGTGATGTCACTGTTACAGATGGAGGAGGAGGTCCAGCTATTGAGAAAGGATTATCACTTATATCAGAAACTGATGCATTAGAAGTACTCGTGATTCTAATTTTATAGTCAGAGCCTGAAGAAAGATTTGAAGGCACTGTCCAGTTATATGAGCCAGAACCATTACTTCCTTTGTATGCATATGAAGATATAGTACTTACAACAGTTGAACCTTTAAGCAGTTCAATCTTCAAATATCCGGGGTCACCTGTATATTTCCATGTTATTGTTTTATAAGACCCGGCTGTCCATGTCTCACCACCATTGGGTGATGTCACTGTTACAGATGGACCAATAATTGTAAAGCAGTCATCACTCAAATCTGTCATTGATGCATTAGAAGTACTCGTGATTCTAATTTTATAGTCAGAGCCTGAAGAAAGATTTGAAGGCACTGTCCAGTTATATGA
>FWPV01002410.1_pt1 | contig 46252 bp, 44 predicted proteins | sample 2228371 | NCBI WGS metagenome assembly FWPV01 (sample SAMEA103939776, study PRJEB20133) | metagenome | reverse complement strand
TGTGGCCATCGCACCAGAACCAGGGGCCCGATACCTTCCGGTTGGCCTGCCGTACCCTGCGTGGGGAATTTTTCACACTCGCGGAAATGAGCCCATCGTTGGGCGCCCCGGTGGTTACCATGGAGTGGCGAAAGGCTTCACCCTTTCTCAGCCATAAAAAAGCCGCGAATGTACGCACACACGCCCACGATGTACCTGCTGGCGGTGACCGTCAGTGTGGCGCTGGCGATTTCGGTGGCCACCTTGGTGCCGATCGGTTCGCGCAAGCGTGAGGGCATGCTCTTGTGGGCGTTGGGCCTGTTTCTCTACGCCCTGACCTACCTGATGTACGGCTTGCGGGGGCAGGTCAGCAATTTCTACTCCATCGGGGTGGGCAACACAGCACTCTCAGCAGGCTTGGCCATGTTCACCCACGCCTTGCTGGTGTTTCAGCAGCGCCAATGGCCGCCCTGGCGCATATGGACCCCGGTGGCAGCGGTGGTTGTCACGCTGATGGTCGTCGACACCGACGCGGTTCGTCGACTCACGCTGGGCGTCATCCTGGGACTGCAAGCCGTTGCGTTGGTGGTCATCGTGTTTCAAAGGCTGCGAGTGACCGTCGGTCGCGGCAAATTCCTGATCATCGGTGGCCTGCTGGTGGCCATCGGGATATTTGTCTCTCGCGTGGTGGGTGTGGCCATGGGCGCAGACCAGAGTGTCTCGGTCGACCACTCCAGCCTGATGCAGACGGTCACACACATGCTGGGCCTGGTGGTGCTGATTTTTCTGACGGTGGGGTTTGTGATCATGACCAAGGAGCGTGCGGACGCGCTCAACGTGGTCCTGGCGATGCGCGACGAGCTCACACAGCTCTACAACCGCCGCGCCGTGTTCGAGTCGCTTGGCCAACACCTGGCGGCCGCGCGGCGCAACCAGACGCCGCTGAGCGTGTTGATGCTGGACGTGGACAACTTCAAGTCGCTCAACGACACGTTCGGCCATGCCGCTGGCGACCGTGTGTTGCGAGAGATCGCCTCGACCATCCAGAACGGATTGCGTGCGCAAGACGTTGCTGGGCGCATGGGGGGTGAGGAGTTCCTGGCATTGCTGCCCCATGCCAAGGCAGACGAGGCATCACGGACCGCAGAGCGGCTGCGTCAGCTGATTCAGGATGTGGACTGCCTGCGACGCTGCAACCTGAAGACGACCCTCTCGGTGAGCGTGGGCGTCGCGCAGTTTGATCCAGTGCGGCATGCGGGTGGTGACGAACTCATCCAAGAAGCAGATCAGGCCCTGTATCTGGCCAAGGCGCGCGGGCGCAATCGGGTGGAGTTGTCGGCGCACAGTGCGTCCTCTGACGCAGTTGTGCTGGCTTAAAGGTGCTGCCGTCCGATTGGCCTGCATTCCAGTGCATCGGGGTTGCGGTATGCAGCGGCTTTTGTGCCGATGCTCCCTGCCCTGGGCTCAAACCGGGAGACGATCAAGGCTTGATGTGTCTTTCGGCTACCCTGTCAGCTGTAGCCCAATGAGACCGAGGTGCATGGCGCCGCACGTCGTGTGATTGCCACCCCCTCTTGCTTGCATGAATTCAGCATTTGTTCCCGAGTCCAGTCTGGAAGCTCACCTCGACCAAGTCCAAGCCAGGTGGGACGCCTTGCGTGCCTCAAACGATTTGCAGGCCCGGTCCGAGCGGGTGCAGGCAGAGATGGACCCGGATGCGTTCGACCGGATGATGACTGCAGCCAGCAGAGCGAAATCCAGTGGTCAGCGAGTTCTGTGGTTGCACCGGGCCGCAGACGTGGTGGCCGGGGCGGTGTCGCGCGCCAAGGCGTCGGCCTGCAAAAAAGGCTGCGACCACTGCTGTCACATCCCGGTGTCTTTGTCGCGCTCAGAGGCCACGCATTTGGCGGCCGTCTCTGGTAAGCGGATGGCGACGGCCCCGGTGGGTGCAGTGCGTGTCTCAAGCGAGCTGGAACAGCTTCGCTCCGGTATTGCGCCGGGCGGGGCAGAGTCGCAGCGTTGGCGCCACCACATTGGCCAAGCCTGTCCATTTCTGAGTCACGGTGAGTGCTCCGTGTGGGCCACCCGCCCATTGGCCTGCCGGTACTACTACTCCATGGACATGGACGATTTGTTGTGCAACTTGCTGCCCGACCAACAGGGTGTAGAGGTGCCTCAGCTCAATGTGCTGGCGTTCACAGCGATGTCCTGGGGCATTCTGGGCCTGAATCAGGATGTGGCCGATATTCGCGACTGGTTCCCAAGCGACGCGTGAGATGTCGTAGGGTGGAGACTGCGTCCTCTTGCGCGTTTTTTGGTACCTCAGGCGTCGTTGTCCAGGGCTCGGACAACCCGTGGCAGCAGGGAAATCCACACCGGCCCCGCGCGATCAATCGCCTCGGCCAGGGTGTAGTTCATGGCTGCGAGCCAGTCGGCGCGGTTCAAGGCCAGCGCTACCGCCACTTTTTCGCCTGTGGACTGCACGGACCAGGCGGCATCGCCACCCTCCTTGGCTGCGCGCGCCTTGCTCAAAAAATGCCGGTATTCCGCGTCACTCATGGCGTTGGTCCTGTCTCGATTGGCTTGACTGTTGACACAACAATACCAGCCTTCGGAACAACATCTGACCTCCTTGGGAGGCACAGGCGAATCACACCACCGGCAGATCGCGCACGAAGTTGCGCTTGGCCTTGTGCACGGACCTCAGGTGCTGCAGCCAGTGGCGACGGATGTCGTCGTCGCCCATCCGATGCAGGATCTCGCGAACCAGGTCGAGTTCGTGGCGGTACGGGCTGGTGGCGCGTTGCATGGCCGAGTCCAGTGAGCGCTGCAGCAATGTGACCGCCTGGTCCCATCGCGAATGGTCCAGGTGCAGGGCGATGTGTTCCAACAGGTGTTCGATGCAGTACGCCGGCGGCTGTACCAATTGCAGTGCCTCGCCCCAACGGTTCTCTGCGCACAACAGCGAAGCCCGCAAACTGACGTCGCGCACGCCCGGTGCCGGTCCAAGCAAGCGCTGCGGCCCAAATCGGGTGTGCCCGGTGCGCTGTGCCCGAGATTGGGCCAGCGTGACCTCATGCTCGGCAATCGCCGTGAGAATGGTTTCCCGCGTCTTTTCGACATCGTGGCCGGCCTGCCCCGCTGCGGCTAGAACCGCCAGGTACGTCTCCGGCCCTGGACGCGCCCGAAACCGCCGCATCCTCAAATCGAAGGCCTCACCCGTCCAGCCGTCGCGCTCGTAGGCCCGCAGGGCACAGTCCTGCACTTGCCAATCGTCGGGGAACGCCTTGAGGGCTGCCTCCGCATGGGCAAAGGCTTCCCGCGTCCGCCCATGTTGTTCAAGGTACTGAACCACGCGGACATGGTCGGTACCGGTGTTCAAGTCTTCCTTGAGGACGGCCAGGGCCGCCTCGATGTCGCCCTGGGCTTCGAGTTGCTGCAGGTGCATCCACTCCAGCGTGAAGAGCTGGGCGCTGTCTCTGAGCGAGTGCACATCGTGGAGGGCGGCCATGTACTTGGATGCGGGTGGATCCCCAACCGCTTGTCGATGCGCCAACACTTCGTCCTTGGCTTTCCTCCAGGCCTCATGCAGCTTTTGACGGAACCGGGTAAGTGCAGCCGTGCCCATGGCCGCCTCCGCCGCATCGGTGTCAAAACACCCGAAAGGATCTTCCAGCCGCAGCTTCAGGTAATTTGCACCAAAGGCTGCTGGCTGAACCCCATTGGCCTGCACAGCCTTGACCCAGCGCGCAGCCACAGAGCGGCACAGCTCCCCCACGTTGCCGTAGGAATCATCGACCTGTTGAAACGCTGCCCAGGTTCGACGCATGGCGTGCTGGGTCAGGGCCAAAGCGCCTGCTGGGTCGGCTTTCAAGGCTCGGTCCAGTAAGGGCAGAACGGCTTCGGCCCGTTGAACGTACTTGTGGCTTTGGCCGGCGGGCACAAAGCTGCGGCCCACCGCCAGCATCTCGGTGACCAGCGTTTTGTGTTCGGCCATGGACGCTACCGGCTGGTCCAGGCGCATCCACTGGTGCAGCTCTTTGGCGAGGCCCGCGTCACGGTTGGCCAAGTCCATCAGTTTGGAGGCCAGCTCACTGACCGTGCGCGTGTTCAAGAACCCTTCCAGCGCTTGGTGCTGTGCGGCTTCTTTGGTGATCATGCTTGCAGGGCGGTCAGCAAGTGCCGGGCTCGCTTTGGGGGCGTCTGCGACGAACCCTGTGGAACCACCTGAGCGTGGTGCGTCCAGCAGGCCTCGCCAGACCATGGCCAGCGCCACTTGGTGTTTGCAGAATGTGCCGTCTTCGGCGTGTGGGCAATCACAACCACCAACGACCGAACCTTTCTCGAACCGCACCTCGGTGAGGTAAATATCGGAGCCGGTGATTTCGGCATAGATGGCGGGGATGGCACCGCCCTCCTCTCTGATGACGGTGACAGCTGTGGAGGTCACATAGTCTTTGGCGCGACCAAAGACGGCCTTTCCGGCGAGTCCGCGCAAGGTGGCGTCGCTGAGCGCCTCGAAAAGTGCAGCGTTGTCAGGTGCGGGCAGCGCATCTGTCATTTCAACGGCCGCCTCAAAAGGACATCAGTGCGGCGAGGGGTCGCGGCGCAGTGAATCGTCTTCGACCGGGTCTCTGAGATCATCCAGCGTCAACCCGTATTCGGCCATCAAGGCCTTGATCTCGGTGATGGCGGCGGCTTTTTCAGCGACCATGTCGCGTTCGGCCGTGGCAAAGAAGGCGCTGGCCTTGCCGATCAGGTCGTGAAAGCGCTGGTCGTTCAGGGGTTCGCTGCGGGTGGGCGCCTGCGGGCGCCTGTTGGCCGAGCGATCTGAAGTGAATCTCATCGGATACGGATCGTGGGCACAGAGGTGTGCAGAGGTTTCGAGATCTTGGGTGAATGAAGCATCTTGCCGAGAGCGTGGCCACAGCTCACCAGAAGGACTGCCTATGGGCTTTGCGAACCCGGCCCGGTTCCATGATCCAGCGTTCAAGATGCTGCCGATATTTTACGCAACAGCAGCCCATGAACGCACCCCTGAACGCATTGAGGTAGAAACAGAGGCGCGCTTCTGCTCCCAGTCTGCGAGCCAAATCGGACCGTCAAGTGCCCGCAGTTTCCACCGGTGTGGAAATGACCTTGGCGCCCGAGAAAATGCACTCCAGCTTCTCGTTGATGTAGTCCGACATGAACGGTTTCAGCGGCAGTGTCTTGCCGTTGTGGATGTTGCACGCCGAGAAATCAAGCCCTTCGTTGTGCGCCAGCTGGCAGGCCGCGATGTATTCGTTCATGAGGCCAGCAAACTCGATGAAGGGGTGGTTGCCGATCTTGATCGCGCTGCGGTAGAAGGCATCGGCGGTCCGGCGCATTTCGAGCAGCGCCTGCTCACGTTCCTGTGTGTCCATGTGGAGATGAGGTGGTTCAGATGGGACGTTTGTGTTGCGTGCGGCGCAGTTGAAGTGAGTGTGGCCAGTGCACCGGATGGGTGGTTTTCTGAAATCGTCTGTGGTGATGGTAGCGGGGTGTCGCCTCGCCGCAATCGTCGCACAAGACATTTCGAAGAACATACCCAGCATATGCGTGGTGGCCCGTTGACGGAATGCGGTCCGGATGCCTTGGCCCTGCGGTATAACCGCGACGACATGAATTCTGACTCGCCTCACCCTGCCAACCGCTGCCACTTCTGTGCGGCCACCAGCTACCACCACCTGATCGCGCGCGACCAGGCGGGCACCTTGCGCCCCACCAAAACGCTGGTGTGCGACGGCTGTGGACGGCAGTTCGACGACACAGAGGCCTGGCGCAGCGGCGCCGGTGCGGCCAGCGCGTCGCCAGAGGTTGGCAAGCCTTGACGGCAGAACGCTGCCACCCTCCCCTGCTTTCCCTGCGCTTCTTTTTTCTTCATTCCCCGTACCTTTTCTGCCGTGAGCCAGCTTCGACACCGCACGCGCGCGCACATGCTCCGATCTGCTGACCCATCGATCAATGCCTGGCTGTTTGCGGGCGGATCGTTGACCGCGCGCTTGCGCGCGCATGGGGAGGTGGAGGTGATCGTGGTGAAGCAGGGTGCTGCCGCGCTGTGGCCGGCAGAGCAAGGGGATTTGAACTGCCGCTGTGCCTACGCCCGCGAGGTCATCCTGCTGCTCAATGGCAGAGCGGCGGTGTGGGCGCGCAGCGTGACCCCTATCCCGGCGTTCCACGGCGCCTGGAAGTCATTGGCCGGTCTGGGAACACGGCCACTTGCCGAATTGCTGTTCGAGGGCCGGACGTTGGATCGGAGTGAGCTGGTGCCCCATCGGCTGGCGCGGCAGGGTCCCGTGACTCAATGGGTTCGACAGGCCACTGGCCAAGTCTCTTTGGTGGCTGGCCAATCCGCACATGCATTCGAGCTGCCCATCTGGGCCCGCAGCTCAGTGTTCTGGCGCAGGGGGCAGCCGCTGCGAGTGTTTGAGGCCTTTGCACCGTGGGTCACACAACTGTCCACCTCACGCACTGGTCCCTGACAAGCTCCGGTTCTGGGTTCAGACCAGCTTGGCGTCTATCCACCCGCGCAGGCTGTTGAAGAACGCAATCGCTTGCGCTTGGTTCAGGTCGGCGCGGGTGAGCACAGCTTCTCGCAACCGGCCCTCTTTGAGGAGTTGATGCCGGCCCACACCTGGCAAGAGGCCGCAAGTCAAAGGGGGAGTGAACCACTCACCGTCCAGCTTCAGCGCCACATTGCCCCGGGTGAACTCGGTCAACTCTTCCTGCTCGTTCCACAGCAGGGTGTCGAAGACGCCGGGTGTTGTCGGCGCAAACGCGTCGTAGTGCGCCCTGCGGGTGGTCTTGTGCCGGAAGAAGTCGCCGTCACAGCCCACAACGGGGCGCGTTGCCAGCTGCACCATGACCTCGGCAGGCGACGCGTCCAGCGGGAACGCCTGGGCCTGCACCTGGCCGTTGCGGTGGCTGAGCAGCCGCACACGCCATTCACCCACAGGTTGCCCGTCCAGAAGATCGCGCATGGCCTGTTGCAGCGCGTCCTCGTCCCAGACAAAACCAAAGTGCGCGGCGCTGGTGCGCATGCGCTCCAGGTGCTGCACCAGGTGGATCAGACTGCCCTGGCTCAAGCGCAGGGTTTCCAGCAGCTCAAACGGCTGGCTCGCACGCTCTGCAAAGGCCCGCTTGTGCCGCCACTCGGCCCATTCTTCGTTCGCGGTGGCGTCGCTGGTGATGCCGCTGCCCACGCCATAGTGGATCTGATTGCCCCGCAGCATCAGGGTGCGTATGGGCACATTGAAGGTGGCAGCACCCCCCGGCTGCAACATCCCGATGGCACCGCAGTAGACACCGCGGGCGTGCGGCTCCAGTGCTCCGATCTGGGCCATGGCCCGGACCTTGGGGGCACCGGTCACCGAGCCGCAGGGAAACAATGCTCGGAGCACATCGACCAGCGTTGTCCCGCTGCGCGTGCGCGCTTCGATGTCCGAGGTCAATTGCCAGACGGTGGGCCAGGCTTGGGCCTGGAACAGCTTGCGCACCTTGACCGAATGGGGTTCGGCCACACGGGACATGTCGTTGCGCAGCAGGTCCACGATCATGACGTTTTCTGCGCGCTCTTTGGGGGAGGCCAGGAGTTGTTGTCTAAGCGCCTCGTCGTCTGCCGGGGTGTGCCCACGCGGTGCGGTCCCTTTCATGGGTGAGCACAGCAGGCGGTGCGCTCTCCAGTCGAAGAACAGTTCAGGGGATACGGACAGGATGGCGCCACCTGAGTTCAGGTCGGTGTCCAGGTCAGCCCCCATGCCAGCCCCCATGCCAGTATCGATGTCAGCGATGTAGGCCGCGTAGGCATTCGGCTGCGCGGCTCGCAGTCGATGGAACAAGACCAAGGGATCGCCCTGGAAGGTTCCCGTCTGGTGGGTGGTGAGGTTGACCTGGTAGAGCTCGCCCGCCGAGATCGCTTGCTGGATGGCATCGAACGCGCGGTCGAAGTCGGGGCGTCGAGGATCGTTGTCCCAGTCCACCGAGGCGGTGGCGTTGTCGTCGACACGCCATGCCCGTTCTGCCGATTCTTTGTCCAGCGGCTTGTCGTAGACATAGAAGCGGACCAACGCGCCGCCGTCAGAAGGTCGAGACTGCGGCTGATAGGCCTGCTCAAAAGCCCGGTCAAATATCCGATTAAAGGCCCGATCAAAGGCCGGTGCCGCCTCGTAGCAAATGTGGCCTACACACCAAGCGCCAGCGCGTGCGAGCGCTTCGGCCTTCTCGATGACCGTGATCACCTCATCCAGGGTGCGCGCCGTCAAGCACTGCCGTGGTTGGCCAAAGGCCAGGTGCATAGTCGGGCTATGCGGGTCCGGTGCGCGAAAGTCGATGAGGGCGGTCGGATGCGTATTCCAGTGCTAAAACGCCACCGTTTCCAATCCAAACCCACCAGTCATTCCAGTTTAAACCCGCCACCGGTTCCGATCCAAACCCACCAGCCATTCCAGTTCAAACCCGCCACCGGTTTTGAATTGGTCGGCCTACAGGGACGCAGTGCGTCCACGGCAAGGCGCAATTTCCAGGCGGCCTGCCCATTCCAAGCCGACGACAAGGTCAGCGTTGTTGGTGTGATCATCAGGAAGCCAATGTGGCGCAGGTCTGCTACAGGCTACGCAATCTGCAAAGGAGCTGCTGACCCATGGCCGGCGTCAATCCTGTTAGACCTGCAACTAAAAACAAAGATGGGCAGAACGGCCTGAAAAGCCAAGGCCGATCATCGATTGCCAGCCACGGCATGTGAGCCCGGCCTTCTGCCCGTAGCCAAGCCTGACACTCTGCTTCGCGCTCGTAGCTAATAAGCGTTTCGGGAATATTTGCCAGGTCGCCATGCCTCGACGTAACCCCAACAACTCTAGCCGCCACGTCTGACGAAAACCTCTCTCGAAGGTGCGCAAGCGGTGCATGAAGACGCCAGGTACTGGATATCACCAGCTCACAATCTTGTACCTGTCGCACTACTCCCTCCAAAACCGGCAGACAGCAGAAATGCCGAGACTCGTGGGAGAACTCAGGATGAAGAACCCCATCAATATCCAGGAACAGGATCATGGCTGGCAGATGTCCAATGCGATGGGCGGCAAAGATGAATTTTCATAGATGATCCTCCGATGGGACCATTTGGTCGTGGTCTTTTTGGTCCCGTTGCGCGGAAATCGAGGGAATGCGTCGAAACAACGTCCCTCGTCAAGCCAGCTTCGGCTCCGCGCTTCAGCAACTGCGCGCTGCCCGTGGTCTGACCCAGGAGGACATGCTTATGGCCACCAGTCGGCGGCACATGAGCCGCATTGAGCAGGGCCACCAGATGCCCAGCATTCGAGTCGTCGAGAGCCTCGCGGAAGGCCTTCGGCTTCACCCGCTGACGCTTCTTGCTGCAGCCTACTGCCCAGATGGGAATCTTGAGTCGGTACAGGAGTTACTTCAGGCGGTGCAAGCTGATCTCGCTGGGTTGCTCAGCGGTTAAGCCCGGCTGAGCGCTGCAGCGGGGGAGTACTTGTGGCGCACGATTGCCTTCAAGGTTTCCATAAGCTCCGACCTCATGAAGAGGTCTCGGCGCTGAATCGTTCGGTTCACGACCTCGCGATCTGCAGCGATGCTAATCAGTGTCGCGACTTCGTGCAGCATGGCCATATCGGTCACAATATCTTGGTGGTTCGCGCCAGCCTTCGATAACAGCAACAGCGTCATCGGTAGAGCAGCACTGCCTTTACCGCGCCCCTTATCCCACCCCTTGCCGGAAAGCAGGTCTCGAAGCTGGTCGGACAGCTGGAGCAGCTGTGCATCATCCAGTGCATCAGGCAGGATGGACTTCAAGCCCTTCGATCTGATCAAGGCTCGAAGCTCTTCTTCTCCAAACGGTACTAGGGTAGCTCTATCAACGCGCAGCATGAGTTGGTACTTCAGGTAGTTTCGGGACTATTTGGTCCCATTAAGATCAAGGGTGGCGAGGATAGCTCCCCCTACTGGGGCGAAAACGGCCTGCAAGCCGCCCATCGACCAATAGAAAGTACCTGGTTGCCAAGTTCTTCCCTTCAAGCAACTCTCCTGTTGTCATTCCCCTCAAGTCACAAACTACCTTGAAAACCCGCTTGAACCTCACCCGCTTGGCAGAACTGGACCGCCAGTTCTGCGAGTTCGCCAAACTGCGGCTCCACGCCACACCTCGGTGCGGTTGGGCCAAGACCGTCCGGTTGGCGTTGGGCATGAGTTCGAAAGCTCTTGGTGACCGCCTGGGCATGACCGCGCAGGGCGTACGCAAGCTGGAACAGGCAGAGGCGGATGCTTCGATCACCCTGAGAACCCTCATGCGCCTCGCTGACGGGATGGATTGCGAGGTGCACTATGTGCTACTGCCTCGGACAAGCTTATTGGAGCAGGTGGTCAAGCGCGCGCACGAGGTGGCTGGCGGCCTCCATGAAGTGTCACCTCGAACTAGGCAACTATCGACAGAACCCGAGACACTGGAAATGCTCGGAACCCTATTTGCGCAAGCGAGTCGGAGGGGCTTTTGGTAGGTAGGGCCTTGGTGCTCTGGCTCGGAGAGCAAGGGGCGGCGTCAAACCGCGCCGCCGTGTTTGAGTGCAATCAGAATCTCTTTGACTCGCTCCGTACCGTGCGCGGACTTCGCCCAATCAAGTGGAGTTTCGCCTTCTAGCATTGGGTGTCCACAGCGCAACCATGCAGAGGCAGCGTCGAGTGTGTCGAAGATGTCCTCTGCCATACATTGCAGCTCCAATAACCGCAGACCGTGGCGAGGTGCTGACTCAACGGTCATTGTGTGTTACCTCAACCGAAGTGCATTGCCAATGACAGATGCTGAGCTCAGGCTCATGGCGAGTGCCGCAATCAAAGGCGACAGCAGCCAGCCGGTGAACGGAAACAAAATCCCTGCCGCCACGGGTATGCCGAGTGCGTTGTAGAGGAAGGCGAACATGAGATTTTGCTTCATGTTGCCCACGGTCGCTTCAGAAAGTGACCGTGCGGTCGAGATGCCTCTAAGGTCACCTTTGACCAAAGTCACCTGAGCACTGTTCATGGCCACGTCCGTGCCCGTGCCCATCGCGATACCGACATCTGCCTTCGCCAGGGCCGGTGCATCGTTGATGCCATCACCCGCCATGGCGACGACCCGACCCTCGGCCTGCAGCGTTTCGACAAGCCTGAGCTTATCGGCGGGCTTCACCTCTCCATGCACCTCATCAATTTGGAGGCGGGCTCCAACGGCCTTGGCGGTTGTGACCCCGTCGCCGGTGGCCATGACGATACGAATGCCTGACGCCCTGAGCGTCGCCAACGCCTCTGGTGTGCTGGCCTTGATGGGGTCGGAAACTGCCAGCAGACCACTCAAGGCGCCATTCACTGCCAGGTACATGACACTGGCGCCCTCCTGGCGCAGCGCCTCGGCCTGAGGAATCAGGGGATTGACGTCGATGCTCAACTGTTCCATGAGGGCGGTATTGCCCAAGGCCACGGACGCGCCAGCCACGACACCCCGTACCCCGATACCAGTGCCCGACTCGAATTGCTCGGACTTCTCCAGTGGGTAGCCGCGTTCCCGCGCAGCCGACACGATGGCCTCAGCCAATGGGTGCTCACTGCCTTGGTCCAGGCTCGCGGCCGTGCGAATGACAAACTCTTCTGTGACCCCTGGCGCTGGGACGGCCCGGTCAAACGCCGGACGACCCTCTGTGAGCGTGCCGGTTTTGTCGATGATGAGGGTATCGACCTTTCTGAAGTTCTCGATGGCGGCCGCGTCTCTGAACAGCACGCCTTGGGTGGCGCCTTTGCCGGTGGCCACCATGATGGACATCGGTGTTGCCAGACCCAGCGCGCAAGGACAGGCAATGATGAGCACAGACACCGCATTGATAAGACCGAACACCCATCGGGGTTCCGGCCCAAACAGGCCCCATCCAAAAAAAGTGAGCAGTGCGATGGCGACGACCGTGACCACAAAGTAGCCTGCCACCACATCTGCCATGCGCTGCATGGGCGCGCGAGAACGCTGCGCCTGGGCCACCATCTGGACAATCTGGGACAGCATCGTGGCAGAGCCAACGCGTTCTGACCGAATGACCAGGGCGCCGTTGGTGTTCATGGTGGCCCCGATGACCTTGTCGCCAACGCGTTTGGTCACAGGTACAGGCTCGCCGGTGAGCATGGACTCATCGACAGCGCTGACCCCTTCGGTGACCACGCCATCGACGGGCACTTTTTCGCCGGGTCTCACGCGGAGCACATCGCCCACATGGACGTGGGTCAGTGGCACGTCCTCTTCGGTGCCATCGTCTCGAATCCGCCGGGCAGTCTTTGGAGCCAGTCCAAGCAGTGATTTGATGGCCGCTGAGGTTTGCGACCTGGCCTTGAGTTCCAAGACCTGGCCCAGCAGTGTCAGGGAGATGATGACGGCCGCCGCTTCGAAATACACCCCAACGCGTCCCATGGAGATGAAGGATTCGGGAAACGCCTGCGGCGCCAAGGTCGCCACGACGCTGTACAGAAAAGCCGCACCAGTTCCCAACCCAATCAGGGTCCACATGTTGGGGCTGCGATTGACGATGGACTGCCAACCTCGTTCGAAAAACGGCCACCCAGCCCAGAGCACGATGGGCAGTGACAAGATCAACTCCATCCAGGTTTGGGTGCCCACATCGAACCACCCCAGTTTGTGCCCGAACATGGCCAGGGTGGTCACGACCACGGTCAGAGGCAAGGTCCACCAAAAGCGACGTTGGAAATCGACCAGCTCCGGATTCTCCGAATCGTCGAGTTCGGGGATGACCGGCTCCAGGGTCATGCCGCACTTGGGACAGTTTCCGGGATGGTCTTGCCTGACCTCAGGATGCATCGGGCAGGTGTATTCCGTGCCGGTAGCGGCACCTTGGCTCGGAGCCGAGGGGGCCTTCTGTGGCGGAATAGGCGACTGCTGCAGGTGCGCGGAATGGGCATGTCCAGCCGAGTGAGCTCTGTGGTCAAGACCCTCGTGATGGGCGTGTGCCGGCGGTGGATGTTCATGGCGTGAGATCTCTCCCTGCGGCTTGAGCGTCATGCCACATTTGGGGCAACTGCCAGGGTGGTTTTGCTGCACCTCGGGGTGCATTGGGCAGGTGTAAACCACGTCACCCGTGCTATGAACGTGGGAGTGGGTGTGCTCAGCACCGCTCATGGCGTGTCCTCCTTTTTGCGCTCACCGGTAGGTGCGACTTCGTTGTTTCCATGGTGGCTACGATGTCCTCCGTGACCACCGTGGCCATGAAAGAGGTGCATCAAAGGGCAGGCAAGCAGGAACAAATAGGTCCACCAGCCGGACAGGTGTGTCCAGTGTTCACGAATCAGGTAGAAGGCGGCGATGGCGCCCACCATCGCGAGTGCCGTGGTGCCTGGAGACCATCTGCCTTTGCCGCTTTGATTTCCGTCTTTTCCGTGCTCGTGTTCGGTGCCCATGGCAGCCTCCTGAAATCGCGAATGTTGAGTGATTTGGAATGGCGTGGCGTAGGTGCCTACGGCATCCATGAACCGTCAAGCCACTCTGAAATTGACCATCATTCCCTTGTCTTCATGCTCCAGGTTGTGGCAATGGAACATGAACGTCTGCGCGCCCACATGAGGGTGATTGAAGTCAATGGCCACTCGGACCGTCTCCCCCGGCCAAACAAGGACCGTGTCTTTCCAGCCGAGGTCGCTCGCGGAGCGCCCTGTGTGGTCAACCGCCAGCTCAGCTTGCTGCTTCGGACTGGCTTGTCTGCTCACCACCTGAAACACAAAGCCATGGATGTGCATCGGGTGCGGCATGCCTTGGCTCTCGTTTTGCAGCTCCCAGATCTCCACATCCTTGCGTCTGACGGTGGCCACCACCTCGTTCATTTGGAAGGTCTTGCCGTTCAAAAGCCAGTCCTTGCCATTCCACCCCAGCTTCCAGGGCCGAATCTTGGCGTTCGACACCTTGATGTCGTCGAAACGAGAGAGCACATCGGGGAGTAAGGACGGCGTGGCTACTGCGTTGCCGTCCACAGCGATTTTCAGCAGAGGTATCTCCGCCCCATCGGGCCAGTTGATGGCCGCACCGCTGCCCCCGTGGCCCGCATGACCACCCTCCTGGTGCATGGGGTCGAAGGCCAAACTCTTGAGCATGACGAACTGGCCCGCAGGAACCTGGGCCAGGTTCACCAGCACATCCAGCCGCTCGCCGGGTGACAGGAATGCCCGTTTGGCCGTCTGTGCCCGCCGAAGCAGCCCAGAGTCCGTGCCGATGACATCAAACGGAAGGTCGCGCTCACCGTGGAAGAAGGCCAGATTAAAAATCCGAGCGGTCGACCCATTGAGCATGCGCAGCCGGTACCAACGCGGGGTGGCTTTCAGCAGAGGGGCAACGGTCAAGTTGACCAACACTTCGTTGCCCAGATAGCCGCCCTTCCATTCTTCGTCGGTCGGGCGGTAGACGAGCTGGCCGTCAGCATCGATGCGCTTGTCCTGAATGACAAGCGGAAGGTCGTTGTCCCCGAGCTCGAGCCCGAGCTTCTCTCGGACCGCCTGTTCCTCATCGTCGTCGACAAAGAAGAGACCCGCCAGGCCCGAGTAGGCCTGACGCGCCGCTGTGGCGTGGGGATGGGGGTGGTACCAGTACATGCCCGCGCGGTTGCGAACCTCGAAGCGGTAACGGTATTCCCCGCCCTGAGGAATTGACAGTTGCGGGCCGCCATCGGTTTTGCCATCGACCAGCAAGCCATGCCAGTGGATGATGGTGGGCTCCGGCATCCCGTTGTTGAGCGCGACCTCCACGACCTGCCCCTTCTTTGTCAACAGGGTGGGATTGGCTCGTTGGACACCACCTTGTTCGCTGCCATAGACCAACAGATTGGCTAGGGACTTGCCCGGGACCACTGGCTGCTTGGCGCCGCCCACGGTCAAACGCAGTGGAGCCTGTACTGCCATGACCCCTAGCAGGCCACTGTTGCCAGGCACGAACAGCGGGTTGGTGAACGCATCAGCTGTGCGAATGACCGGCGATGGAAACGCCACCTGGGTCACCGCAGGTGTGGGGACGTGCCCCGCATGGCTGGTGTGGTCTTGGCTTTGGGCCCACGCGGTGCGCAAAGGCGAACTCAGCAGAGTCCAACCAGCGACGCCACCAAGGTGTAGGAAGGCTCTTCTGGAGGTCATGGGCCGGGTCTCACTGCATGCGGTCCATCATCATGCGCATCATAGATTCCATCATTTCCATGCGCTTCTCCATCATCTGATGGCGTTGGTGCATGCCCTCCATCATGGGCATCATGCCGCCCTGCCCCGCAGGCATCCCCGGAGCCATGGCATTGGGCTGGGCTGGCGCGCCAGCAGTGGCCGGGGCACCCATCATGCCCATGCCACCCATGCCACCAGCGGTCTTCATCGTGTCCATCATGGCCATGCCATCCTGCATAGTCTTCATGTGCTCGGCCATCACCGCGCGGCGCTCTTCAGGGGTCTTGGCTGCAGCGAGTTTTTCCCGCATCGCCTTCATGGCTTGCATTTGCTTCTCCATCGACGCCATCCGGTCGCTCGCAGCTGAAGCCGCAGCAGCCGGTGCTGCAGGCGCCGGAGTCGGGGTTTGAGCAGCCGCTGCGGGCGAGGAGCCCGCAGGATGGTGTTGGGTGTGGTCAGCCGGGGTGGTTTGGGCGATGGCGGTCATCGACCCCAAAGAGAACAAAGCGGCGGCGACTACAGTGGACAGCTTGAACATGGCATTCTCCTGATGACAAAGGGGCGCTGCCGAAGCAGCCGTGACAGGTACAAGTTGCGAAACTGGTGATATCAGGTTCGCAAATTGACAAGGGGCTGTCACTGCCAATGACTGTAGGAGGCCGAGCTGTCTCGTTAGATGACCTGAAGATTACGAAATTGTCATAATTGGCCGTCGAACTTGACCTAGGTCAAAACCCCGGCAAGAACCGTTTCTCGATATCCATCCTGCGTAGGTTCACATTGCCACAGTGTTCATCGAGAATTACCGACAACGCCGCAGGTGGCTACATCGGCAATCGCCGTGACCCTTGCGTTGCAGTGCCGAATGACCATGGGAAATGTTGCGCTTACGACCGAATTGGCGACGGACTTTAGGCTCCAGTGTCAAAAGGTGGCGCCACATTTGTTGCGTTCGGTAGTGCGCATGGAATGACACCATCGGCAACGTGGCGTTTTTTTTTGCATGGCGGCTGCACGGAACTGCGGCAAGTTCGCGAAGTAATCGGTAAAAACTCTGTTTCAGGAGATCGCCATGGGCAGGTCTATTGATCCTCAAGCTACTCGCCCGTTCGATGAGGCGACCTTTGCGCACCTGGTACATGGGGCAAAGACCGCTGATTCCACGGCGCGTGCTTGGTTGTACCTTGAGGCCGCTCATGTGGTCGGGCAGCTTCAAATCAAACCGCATTTTCTGACTCACGCGCTTATGTTGGGACTGTCGCTGCGCACCCGAGACTGGTCCGAAGCGGCAGGCCAGGTACTCAGGCTGGCCTTGGTGCCTTTGGGCCACCTGAGTGGACGGCTGCCACTGGGCAATCCGGGCCGGGCCACGGTGAGTGCGTTCGAGCCGCTGCCGGTGCGTCCCGAACTGGCCGTCCTGATCGCCCGTGCGCGAGAACATTAAACAGCCAGTCCACTAAAATCGGCGGCATGCGCGCCCTTCTCGTCATGTTGATGCTCACGCTCCTGCCGCTGCAGTTTTCCGCAGCAGCGCAGGTAAGCTGCTGTGACCACATGGCGACGCCCCAAGGGACTCACGCCCAACACTTTCTACAGCGCCACATGTCGGCAGCTGAAGGCATCGATAACGCGGTTGCGACTGCGGCGGATTTTGATCTGGATTGCGGCACTTGCCACGCCAATTGCGTGGCCACCATCACCGCAATGGATGCGCCCTGGATGGAACCCGCTGGTGCCGAACAGATAGCCCATCTCGACACACGCGCCATGCCCACCTGGGATGAGCAACCCTACCGCCCCCAGTGGCACGCTCCGACTGGTTCGGAGCAGCCCACATCTGCATGATGCGCTGAGCGGCGCGGGACTTCCCCGATCCACTGTTTTTGATGGCAGCTGTCTTCGACGGCGGCCTCCCCGGATCGTTTTGGAAGGACTTTACATGACTGTTCGCTGGACCCAGCGACACCCGCGATGGACCTGGCTCGCCGCCGTCGCACTCCTCTTGATCTTGGACCAGGCGACCAAGTCATTTTTCTCAAACACCCTGGCACTCGGGACATCGGTCCCGGTGACCGAATGGTTCAACTTCGTGCATGTGCTCAACGCCGGGGCGGCCTTCTCGTTTCTCGCCGATGCGGGTGGTTGGCAACGCTGGTTCTTCATCGGTGTGTCAATGCTGGTGGTGGGAGCCGTCTCAGCGATGTGTCTTTCCCGGCAAGTCAAACCGCTGGACAGGTGGGTAGGCGCCTTCGTGGCAGGTGGTGGTGGCGGCAACCTCGTGGACCGCATCCAGATTGGCGCTGTGGTGGACTTTCTCGACTTTCACTGGCGTGGTGTTCACTGGCCTGCCTTCAACCTCGCCGATATCTTCATCGTGTGCGCTGCGCTGGTCTGGTGCATCGCTTCGTTGAAAGCACCGCCGCGCCAACCGAAGTCCAAAGCACCCGAGGAGTTGCGCTCATGAAAAAGGGTTGGATGTGGATAGTGGCCGCCTGGGTAATCGCACTGATCGCGACAGCCAGCGCGCTTTTTATAGGCGAGGTCATGGGCATGACGCCCTGCCTGCTCTGCTGGTATCAACGCATTTTCATGTTTCCGTTGGCGCTCATCCTGGGCATGGCGGCGTTCGCGGATGACCGTCGGGGCGCCGTCTACGCGCTGCCGCTGGCACTGGGCGGCGCAGCCATGGCTGCCTATCACGCTGCCTTGGTGGCCGGGTGGGTGCCCAAGTGGTGGGTACCGTGCGGCGCAGGCCCCTCGTGCAGCGAACAGCGTCTCGAGATTTTGGGCGGTATTCCTATTCCCTGGTTGTCTCTTGCTGCGTTTATCACCATCACCATTCTGCTTTTTGTTTACCTGCGAAAGACCCGCTCATGAACGCCAAAAAATTCACTGTCATCGGTCTGATGGCCATCGTTGCCCTGTTCTTCTACCTCGGCATGAACGCTTACCAGAAGAGGGTGCAGAACGCCCAGGAAGTCCAGGTGAAGGCAGAACAAACCCGCCTGGTTCGCATGCACTCGCCGGTATTTGGCCCACAAACAGCACCCGTCACCATCGTCGAGTTTTTTGATCCAGCCTGCGAGACGTGCCGCGCGTTCTATCCCCTCGTCAAGGACCTGATGGCCAAGTACCCCCAGGACGTGAAACTTGTGATCCGTTATGCGCCCTTTCACCAGGGCTCCGATCAGGTGGTCAAGCTGCTGGAGTCGGCCAAGATCCAGGGTAAATACCAGACAGTGCTTGAAGCTGTTCTGGCCGCACAGCCAGCATGGGCCGACCACGGCCAGCCGAACATTGAAAACGCCTTCAAGGTGGCCGAGCAAGCCGGTCTTGACCTTGAGCAGGCAAGAAAGGACATCGAGAAGCCGAGCATGCAATCCTTGTTGCAGCAAGACATCGAAGACCTCACCGCACTGCAGGTCACCAAGACGCCGACCTTTTTTGTCAATGGCCGCAGCCTGCCGAGCTTTGGCCCCGACCAGCTCACGGCACTGGTAGCTGAAGAAGTGGCCAAGGCGAAGAAATGAAAACACCGATTTCTTTGAACCAATTGACCCGCCGCAGCGCGCTGGCATGGAGTGCCGCGTGGCTTGCAGCGGGCTCTGTGCTGGTGGGATGTACGCCCCAGGCCCCCTCTTTCAAGAGCACCGACATCACGGGTGCCTCTTTTGCGCAAGGTCTGAAACTGACCGACCACACCGGCCGCTTGCGCACACTGGCGGATTTCCGGGGGAAAGTGGTCGTGGTGTTTTTTGGCTTCACGCAGTGTCCTGATGTGTGCCCGACCTCCATGACAACCCTGGCTGAAGTCAAGCGCCTGATGGGTGACCAAGGGCCGCACTTGCAGGTGCTGTTCGTCACCGTGGACCCAGAGCGCGATACGCTGTCTCTGCTCAACGCGTACATGGCGAACTTTGATCCGACGTTTTTGGCATTGCGTCCCGACCCGCAAGAACTCAAAGCCGTGGCGGACAGCTTCAAAATTCACTACAACAAGGTGGAAGGCCCCACGCCCACCTCTTGCACCATGGACCACTCAGCGGGCAAATACGTGTTCGACACCAGCGGCGCAGTGCGGCTGTTCTCAAACTACGGCACAGAGCCAAGCGTGATCGCAGAGGACTTGTTGACCCTGTTGAAATCCATGAAGGGTTGAAAGCCTGCCGCTGAAATGAAGACACTGCTGCTTTACCTCGCTACAGCCATCGCCGAAATCGTCGGCTGCTATTTGCCGCTGCTGTGGCTGCGCGGTCAAGGCTCGGGATGGCTTCTCATGCCAGCTGCAGCGTTGAGCCTGGCGACATTCGCATGGCTGCTGACCCTGCACGCGGCGCCATCGGGGCGGGTCTATGCCGCATATGGCGGGGTCTATGTGGCGGTCGCACTCGCTTGGCTCTGGTCGGTGGATGGCATACGCCCGTCCACCTGGGACTGGTTGGGCGTAGCTATCACGCTTCTGGGCATGGCTGTCATTGCATTCCAACCAAAGGCGTAGTCGTCCAGTGGGTGCATTCGGGTACGTTCCCAAACAGGGATGAACGTTCCTCGTGGTTCGTCAACGGTTGGACCCAGAAGATGACTCTACGCGTGCCTCACGAAGTAGCCGCAGGCCGTTAGCAACCACCAACAGGCTCGCGCCCATGTCAGCAAACACCGCCATCCACATGGTTGCAGTGCCAAACACAGCCAGCACCAGAAACACGCTCTTGATTCCAAGTGCCAGAGTGATGTTCTGCCAGAGCACGGCGTAGGTACGCCGGGACAGCTTCACGGTCTCTGCAACACGCTGCAAGTTGTCATTCATGATGACCACGTCGGCCGCTTCCATGGCTGTGTCGGTTCCTGCGCCGCCCATGGCGAAGCCAATGTCGGCTTGAGCCAAGGCTGGGGCATCATTGATACCGTCGCCTGCCATGCCGGTGGCGCCATAGCGCTTTTGCATTTCCTTGATCGCGTCAAGCTTGGCCTCGGGCAACAAGTCACCACGCGCATCTTCGATGCCGGCTTGCGCGGCGATTGCCCTGGCCGTGGCGGTGTTGTCCCCGGTCAGCATCACTGGGGTAACACCCAGTACCTTGAGATCGGCAACCGCCTGCCGCGAGGACTCACGGATCGTGTCAGCAACAGCAAACAGCGCAAGAACGCGTGAATCATCAGCCAAAAGGGTCACCGTGCGGCCTTGCTCCTCGTGGGTGGAAAGCTCCAATTCCAGGTCAGGTGTGCACAGTCCCTGTTCATGTATCAACCGGTGATTGCCCAGCACCAAGCGCACACCATTGACCACGCCTTCGACACCACGCCCAGGCAGGGCCTTGAAGTTCTGGGCCTCGGCCCCCTGAGCCTCGATGCCGCTGGCAATGGCCCTGGACACAGGGTGATCGGAGCGCATGGCCAAACTTGCGGCCATTGTCTGGACAGTTGCCTTATCGCCGTCACCCCAAACGCGCCATTGCACCAGCTTGGGTTTACCCTCGGTGATGGTGCCCGTCTTGTCCAACGCCACGGACTTCAAGAGTCGGGCTCCCTCCAGGTAGGTCCCACCTTTGATCAATATTCCGCGGCGAGCGCCGGCCGCAAGGCCGCTGACCACAGTGACGGGTGTGGAAATGACCAAGGCGCAAGGGCAGGCGATCACGAGCAGGACCAACGCCTTGTACAGCGCCTCCAGCCAAGTCAACCCAAGCAGAAAAGGCGTGAGAAGCGCCACCGCCACTGCGATGGCGAAGACGGCAGGCGTATAGATGGCGGCGAAGCGATCAACGAACCGCTGGGTCGGTGCTCTCGTGCCTTGCGCCTGCTCCACGGCTTGAATGATTCTTGCCAACGTGGTGTTGCTGGACAAGGCAGTGACCTCGAACTCCAGCTCCCCCGTCTCATTGATGGTGCCAGCGAAGACCTGATCTCCTGGACCTTTGTCCACGGGAATGCTTTCCCCAGTCACCGGAGCCTGGTTGATCGCTCCATTCCCCTTGGTCACCGTGCCGTCGAGCGGAACCCGCTCACCGGGCTTGATGCGCACGGTTGCCCCGATGGCCACCGCAGCGACCGGGACCAAGCTCCAGTCCCCGCTGGAGCCCAACACCAAGCCTTCTTCAGGTGCCAGCTCCAGCAATCCCTTGATCGCATTGCGGGCGCGGTCCACGGCCTTGGCTTCAATCAGCTCGGCAATGGCGTAGAGAGCCATCACCATGGCCGCCTCAGGCCACTGACCGATGAGAAACGCGCCTGTGACGGCCACCGCCATCAGTGCATTGATGTTGAGTTTGCCGCGCAGCAATGCTGCGATTCCCTTTTTGTAAGTATCGAGCCCTGCCAGCCAGATAGCCAGCCCGGCAATCACCAGCCCAGCTACCTTCCAAGGGGTTTGATCGGGCGCAAAAAAGGAGAGCAACTCCGCCCCCGTGGCACACACGAGAGCAACCACCAGACGAGAAATCCCTCCAGAGAATCCATGCGCATGTTCGTCACCTTCTGCATGCTCGCCTGCCGGTGCCCCAGGGGAATCTGCCGTCGAAGTCACCGGCTGAGGATCAAAGCCCGCATTGCGAATAGCAGCCAGCGCTAAGGGATACACGCTCTCAATGGCATCAATGCTCAGCGTGCGAGCGCCCAGTTGAAAGCCCAGCGAGCGGATGCCATCCAGAGGCTCCAGTGCCCGGCGAATCTCCGCTTCCTCGGCGCTGCAGTCCATCGTCGCGATTCGGAACAACCTCCCCCGGCCCCCGCCGTTGGCCGTGGGATTGGCCGAAGGAGCGAGGCCAGAGCAGCCAGTTGAGCAGCATGCGTTAACGTCATTCACGTCTGGAGGGGTGTTGGATTCTTGTTTCATGGCCAAATTGGAAACCTTGTGGTGACCTCAATGTCAAGGGGCAAAGCCTCAACGCTCTCGCTGCTGACGGACTGCCGTTGATGCGGCCGCTGCGTGTTATTTGATGCTGAAACGCACAGTCGCCGCCTTCCCTGCGACGGAAACCACGGCAACGGCCTTGGTGCCTGCCCCGACTTTAAAACTGCCCGTTGCTTCGAGCTTGTCACCGGCGGGCTTGAGCTCAACCTCCTGCTTCTCAGTGCCACTCAACAACGTCACCTTTGCGGTCGCCTTTGACACGTCTGCTGGTTTGCCATGGTCGCGCAGGTGCAACTGAATGACGGTCGGCTTGGCGACCAGCTCATAGTCGATGTCCTTGATTTCGACCACTACACCGCCGTGCAGCGGCTTGTGCTCGTGGGCATGGTCGTGCTTATCGCCGGCCGCAAAGGCCGTGCTGGCCAAGGTCAAGGCGAGGGAGGCGAGAAGGGCTTGTGTCTTCATGAGAATCCTTTCGGTATGGGTGATGCGCGTGGGTAAAAGATCAAAGTGCCTCGGCGTCCTTGTCGTTCATCAGCGTTTCGGCGGGCTTGCGTCCGAACAGCCAGAACATCGCAGGCGTGAGGAAGGTGTCGAGCAGCGTCGAGCTGATGAGACCAGAGAAAATCACCACAGCCACCGGGTGCAGCACCTCGGTGCCGGGCTGTTCTGCTTCAAAGAGCAGCGGCGCCAATGCGAATGCCGTCACCAGTGCCGTCATGAGCACGGGGCTCAACCGTTCCAGGGAGCCACGCATGATCATCTGCTGGTCGAAGGACTCGCCCTCGAAGCGCATGAGGTTGATGTAGTGGCTGACCTTCAGGATGCCGTTGCGCACCGAGATGCCGGCCAGCGTGATAAAGCCGACCAAGGCCGCCACACTCAAGGGCTGGCCCGACAACCAAAGACCGATCACTGCGCCAACCAGCGCGAGCGGGATGTTCACCATGATCAGCGCGGACAGCGCTGCCGACTTGTAGCGGCTGTACAGGACAACGAACATCAAGGTCAGCGACACGATGGACAGCAGGCCGACCAGGCGCGAAGCTTCCTCCTGCGCCTGGAACTGGCCACCCAGGGTGATGAAGTAGCCTTCTGGCAACTTGGTCTCTGCCACGATCTTGCGGATGTCGGCCACGATTTCCGACAGCGCGCGCCCCGACGCATTCGCCGACAACACGATGCGACGCTTGCCATCGTCGCGACTGATCTGGTTGGGGCCGTCACCATCCTCGATGGTGGCGATCTTGGACAGCGGGATGCGGCCGTTCGGCGTTTCGATCAGGATTTGGCCAAGTCCCTCCACGGAGCGCGCCGATTCCGGCAGCTTCACCACCAGCGCGAAGCGTCGGCTGCCCTCAACGATCTGCGTGACCTTCTCGCCCTCGACCAATGCCTGTAGCGCTGAGAGCACCTGAGGCGCTGGAACGCCGTACTGCGCGGCGGCTGCGTAGTCGATGCGGACCTTGATCTGCGGTGCCAACACCTGCTTTTCGATTTGCAGATCGGCGATGCCCGGGATGGTCGCCAGCTTCGCGCGCAACGCGTCAGCCTGCCCTCGCAGGGCATCGAGATCCTCGCCGAAAATCTTGATGGCAATTTGTGAGCGCACTCCTGAGAGCATGTGATCGATCCGGTGCGAGATGGGCTGACCGATCTCCAGCGCAGCGGGCAGGTTCACCAGCCGGGCGCGGATGTCGGCCTTGATCTCGTCCATGCTGCGGGTCAACTCGCCGGTGGGTTTGAGGCCCACATCCAGTTCGCTGACGTGCACACCTTCGGCATGCTCGTCCAATTCGGCCCGGCCACTGCGACGCCCGACGTGGGTCACTTCTGGCACCTGGCTAACCAGCACCTCGGCCTGACGTGCCAGGGCCGTCGACTCCGTGAGCGTGACGCCCGGGTTCAGCCGAAGGCCGATGAGCAGCGTGCCCTCGTTGAAAGGCGGCAGGAAGGTCGTGGGGAAAAATGGCACCGATGCTGCAGCCATCAATACGGTCACACCGGCGACCGCAATGGCCGCCCTGGGGCGATCCAGCACGCCCTGCAGGCTGCTGCGATAGCGTGCCTTCAGCCAAGCCAGGACTTTGGTGTCCCCATGTTCCAGGTTCTTCATGCGTGGCAGCAGGTAGAAGCTGAGCACAGGGGTCACCGTCACTGACACGATCAGCGAGGCCAGCGTCGAGACGATGAAGGCGATCCCCAGTGGCACAAACAGCTTGCCTTCCAGCCCAGGCAGCGCAAACAGTGGAATGAAGACCAGGACGATGATGACAGTCGCATAGAGGATGGCCGACCGCACTTCCATCGTGGCGTGCGCCACCAGTTCAATCGGGTGCAATCGGCTGTGAGGATGGTTGGCTCGATCGGTCTTCAGCCGCCGAAGCACGTTCTCCACGCCAACCACGGCATCGTCAACCAGGCCGCCAATCGCGATGGCCAAGCCCCCGAGCGTCATGGTGTTGATCGACAGTCCAAAATACTTGAAGACCAACGCGGTGATGAAGATCGACACAGGTATCGCTGTCAACGCGATGATGGTCGGGCGCAAGGTGCCCAGGAAGAAGAACAGGATCAACGCGACGAAAACCGATGCGCCAATCAGCTTGCCCTGCAAGGTGGTGATGGAGGCCTCGATGAAGCTCGCTTGGCGGAAGGTCACACGTGGCGCCTCCATACCGGCTGGCAGCGACGTTTTCAACCCCACCAGCGCGTCTTCGATGGACTTCGTGAGGGCGATGGTGTCTGCCGTGGGCTGCTTCTGGACGCCGAGAATCACGGCCGGCTTGCCTTCAAAGCCCGCATCGCCACGCTTGAACGCCGCCGCAAACGTGACCTCGGCAATTTGGCGCAGCAGGATGGGCTGCCCGTCCTTGGCGGTCAATGCCAGGTTGCTCAGATCATCCAGGCGTGACGTGCGGCCCAGATTGCGGATCAGGTACTCGCGCCCATTGAGCTCCAAAAAGCCGCCGGAGGTGTTGCTCGAATAGCCCTTCAGCGCCCCTTCCAGTTGCTCATGTGTGATTCCCAGCTCCGCCATGCGTCTGGTGTTGGGCTGCACCTGGAACTGCCTGACCTCACCGCCGATCGGGATGACCTGCGCCACACCGGGGACGGAAAGCAGCCGAGGCCTCAACACCCAGTCAGCGTACTCGCGCACCGCCATTGAACTGATCTTGCTCGGATCGACGGGGATGGCAATCTGCATGATTTCGCCCATGATCGAGCTGATGGGCCCCATGCGCGGAATCACCCCTTCGGCGAGGCCTTCTTCCATCGACGACAACCGCTCCGACACAAGCTGCCGGGCTCGAAAGATGTCGGTGCTCCAGTTGAAGGTGACGTAGAGGAAGGACAGGCCGGCTGATGAAGTGGAGCGCACCGATTCCACACCTGGTAGACCATTCATGGTCGTTTCAAGCGGGAAGGTGATGAGCTGCTCCACCTCTTCGGCGGCCATCCCGCCGGCCTCGGTCATGATGGTGACGGTCGGCTTGTTGAGGTCGGGAAACACGTCCACCGGGGTGGTGGACAGCGTGAACGCGCCATAGGCCATGAGGACCACACTGGCGATGATCACCAGAAGGCGGTTGGTCAGGCTGTTATCGAGTAGCCACTTGAACATGTCAGCGCACCTGGTTGATCAAGGTGGCACCTTGCGTCGCGACACGGTCGCCGGAGGTCAGGCCCGAGGTGACCGCGACATTCACGCCGTCCAGCGGCTCGGTGGTGACGGTGCGAGGTTCAAAGCGCTCTGGGGCGGTCTTGACCCAGACAACCGTCTGGTTGGCTGGGTTCTTCATCAGTGCGACCACTGGCACTGCGATGCCCTTGACCTTCGCCTTGGTCTGCACGTACACACGCACCGGCTGGCCGACGGCCAACTGATCCAGTGAGGCGCCCTGGGCTCGGAAAGTCAAAGGAAGCGCCTGCTCACGCAAGCTGCGCGAGGCGCCGATGAAGGTGAGCGGCACGCGCTGGTCTCCAGCGGCCATGGAGGCACCGCCGATGTTGGATGCGATGGTGGCATCGAAAGCCAATGCTTCGATGCGCAGACGCGAGGGGTCCACGACCTCGAAAACCAACTCACGCGCATCGACCACCTGACCAGCCACCACGTTGGCCGAAGCAATCACACCAGACACGGGGGCAAGCAGCGCCTCGCGACTGGACAAACCACCGCCAACGGCTGCGATGCGAGCGGACAGGCTGGCCGCTTCGCTTTCGGTTGCTTCAATCTCCTTGCGTGGTACCGTGTCGGCCAGTTCTTGCAGTCGTGCCAGGCGCTTGTCGGCCAGCGTCTTGGCGGCGCGCAGCTCGGCCAGCTGTGCGGCCTGGTTGGAGCGTTCAATGGGTGCCGCTGACGATGCAACGTAGGCCAGCACCTCGCCCTTGCGCACGGCTTGCCCGGGGTTGGGCAGGCCACGCGGTCCTGGCTCGATCCGACCGGCGTTCAGCGCCTGCACCTTGCCGCCCGCATTGGGGTCCATCATCACTTTGGCACTCAACTCCAGCGTGCGCGGCAGTTCGGTTGCTTCGGTGACAACGGTGCGCACTCCAAGCTGGCGTTGCGCAGGTTTGGGCAGAAAAACACTGCCATCGGGCTGGCGCTGTGGTCCGTTTGCGCTGGGCGTGGCAGGCCCACCGCCGTGGTCATGGCCTTCGCCCGCATGAACCGACGTGAGACTGGCCAACGCGATGAGCAGCCCTGCACTGGTGGCGATCAAAGTGCGCTTCATGCTGCACCTCCAACGCGAACGCTGCGTGCACCGATCACACGGCGCATACCCCAGAGAAGCAAGGCCAACGCGGCCACGCCACCAGATGCCCAGCCGACGTATTTCGTCCACGAATGCGCTTTAACAGCGTCCTCGGCGTGCGCTTCCTCGTGGATATCGAGCTCTCCAGCCAGAAGGTCGGCCTCATTGCCAGCGGTCACCGTGGCAGTGATTGGCAGAACGCCGGGCTTGGGCGCTTCGGGCAAGATGACCTCGTACTCGTCTTCGCCTTGTTTCTCCGCCTTGAACTTGGTGCTGCCGATCTCGATTTCGATCTGCGCGTCACGCACCGGACGGTTGTCACCGAAGCGGTCAAGGTAAAGCGTGATCTGCTTTCCGCTGAGAACGCCCACAAGTTCATAGGTCTCGGACACTGCGGCAAAACGTGGGAGCGCCTGGCCAACGGTCGCGGGAGCGGCGTCACCATGGTCATGGCCTTCGCCGGACCAGGCGGGCCATGCTGAGAAGAGGGCCGCACACAAAAGTGCAACCGGAATTTTTGAGTGTTTCATGGAGGGTTTCGTAAGTGAATGGAATGACGGCACGGCAGGCGCATCCAGGACGGGTTACTGGGGCAGAAGACCGAGGGACTGGCGCCAGGCGGAGATTGCTGCCGCGAGCTCGATGCGGTTGCGAGCCGCCTGCCGCTCAGCCTCGGCGGCCTCCGCCTCGATGCGCAGCCGCGTTGGCAAGTCGGTCTCGCCCAGCCGGAAAGACTTGTCGAAAAAGCCGCGCGACTCGCGAGCCAACACGACGCGTCGCTCGGCCGCAGCAAGCTGGCTACGAGACGCATCCACCCGCACCCTGGCGGCTTCACGCTCTGCGGCCAGACGGCCACGTTCCAGGCTCAACTGGGCTTGGATTTCAGTGGTGTCTGCGAGCGCGTTGGCTGTGCGAACATCGTGTCGTGGGCCACCGCCAAAGGGGATGCGCACACCAACCGCGAGAGTCTGCTGGGAGGTTTCGCCGAAACCACCTCGGTCACGTGTGGTCGTTAGCGTCAGCTCCGGGTTGACGCGAGTTTGGACAGCGGTCAGTGCCGCTGTCCGCTCAGCGACTGTGGCTTTGGCTTTCAGTTCTTGCAGAGCGGCATTCGCTTCAACGTCGGCCGTGGCCGCGCTGGCGTCCGGCTCTGAAACGGCGTCAGTGGCCTCATTCGCGAGAGGGGCTGCGCCCGCAAGTGCATGCAGTTGCTGTCTGGCTGCTGCGAGGTTGACCTCCGCTTGCGCCATGTTGGCTTCCGCGCTGGCCACGGCGCCGTCAGCCTGGTGTTGGTCGGCTCGCGCCAAATCGCCAGCCCGTACTCGCCTGATCACGTCAGCAGCGAGGCGTCGGCTGTTGTCCAGTTGATCGCGGGCAATATCGACATCGATGCGTGCACGCTGCCACTGCCACCAGGTTTCGCGGACAGTGGCGGCGATACGCAGTTGCGCGGCTGTGGCTCGGCTCTCAACGGCCGCGCCCTCTGCCTCAGCCAGTGCAGCACTGCGGCTGCGCTCGCCAGGCAGCCACAGCGGCACAGAGACGCCCACCTCAAGCTCTCGTGCGCCCTGGTTGCGGTTGAAGCGGTCGGTCTTGTATGCGAGCTCCAGGGCAGCAGATTCAGGCGTCCAAGCCTGAGCGGCATTTTGTTGCGCGCGTGCTGCATCACGTCGCGCCTGCAAGGCCATTGCCTCGGGTTGGCGTGCCCAGGCGGCTTCAAAAACCTGCCTCAGATTCAGAGGCGCCACCGCAGGTGCGGGCGTTGCAATCGCCAGGGGCACCTGTGCTTGCGCGGCCACGCTGCTGAAAACCGCTGCTGCCAATACGCTGGCACGCAGTCGCCAAATAGTCGTTCGATATCCCAATGTCATCCGATACTCCAGTGTTGAAAACAAACCCCGGGAGATCGGCAAGCAGCGACCAGAGGGTCGCGTCGAACCTGGTGACACCGCATTCTGCGACGCACACCCAGGCGCGAACGGGCTTCAGAGAAGGAAGAGACCCGTCTCGCCGATCAGGCGAGTGGCGACCACTGAGGGCGCTCGGGTTGGGTTGGCGCGCGGGTAGCGCCCCCTTCGGTGAGGGAAGTTTTGGGCCGCCCCGCAGCGAAGACGAGGGGAACACCCGGCGGAGCGGACAACATCGCGCTGCAGTAGCCGTGACAATGCCCACAATCCAGGTCCGTGGCACCAAGTGACTTGTCAGCTTTCGTCACAATCGAAGTGTCACTGGTCCCATCCGATGTGGAAGCCGCATCGGTGTCCAGCCCAGTATCCGCGTCGTGCTGGTGCACATGATGACCAAAGTGTCCAGCACCCACCTGCGTCTCATGGTCGCAGTACGACGCCACAGCCGACCAGCTGAACTGGAACGGCAACAAGGCGAGCAGGACGATCACGCAAATACGATGCATACCCAGTAGTCTAGTCGGTGGTGGTGTGGCTCGGCTTCGAGCCTCGACGCTGTGCGGCCGAGTTATGGGGTTTTGCCGTCTCGACAGGCTGTTGTGCCTGATGTTTTAGTGTTAGGCCAACTGATGTCAACCCGCGCTCGGAAGCAGCGAAAACCGTCCCACCATGCATGCGTGCGATGGCCGAGACTATGGCGAGTCCGAGTCCGTGGTTTTGATCTGATCCGGATCGAGCTGAATCGCCTCGATAAAAACGATCAAAAACGTGGGGCAATTGTGTGGGCTCAATGGCTGCCCCACGATTTACCACCGTCAGGCGAGTTTCGTCACCCAGCGCAGCAATGTGTATCTCCACGATTGTTCCGCTATCAGCGTAGCGAGTCGCGTTGCTCACCAAGTTGGATATTGCCCGGTGCAGGAGTCCAACATCAAACTCACCGGCGCCATCACCCAGTATTCGCAGATGGAGATCCGCCTCATCCAGGGAGGCTTCATGGTACTCTGCCACCGCAGCAGCGATTGCTGCAAGACTTTCCACCGGAACTCTGCGTGCCAATGCGCCGCAATCCGCGCGGGACAAGAACAACATGTCCTGAACAATGGTCGCCATGCGTTGCAGGTCTTCAAGATTTGTGCCGAGCACCTCGCGTAGTTCCTCCTGCCCGCGCGGCTTGCGGATGGCTAACTCTGTGCTTGCGATCAAGGTGGTCAAGGGCGTACAAAGTTCGTGCGCCACGTCGGCGTTAAAATTTTCTAGTTGCTCGTAAGCGCGCTCCAGTCGCGTCAACAGTTCGTTGAATTGCATGACCAGCGGCACCAGCTCCGCCGGCTGTGTCGAGCCATCCAATCGATGATGCAAGGTGTCAGCTGCAAGCTTCGCCGTCTGGTCAGCCAAGTGTCGAACTGGCCTCAATCCTGCTCGCACAAGGAAAAACCCCCCGGCACCGATCACGCCAACGCCGCATCCCGCAGCCGCAATCAGGATCAGTCCAACCCGCTGCAACAAGCGTTGTTCATCTCGCGTGTCCAATGTCAGTGTTGCCGCCAACTTCATGTCCGATAGGTCAGACGGCGCGATGTCGAAACTCAATGTGCGCAAGTTCTCTGTGGGTAAGTTTGTTGGGCGTTTTTCGTAGTAAATACGCCCTTCCCGATCTCGCAAAGTGAGCCAGAGGTTCGCGTGCCCAACCAGGAAGTCGTCAAGCTTGTGTTGCTTCAACGCTGGATTTACATTGGTTGTCGCTTCCGTCAGCAGGTGATGCACCTGCGTCGCCTTTTGTCGCAACATGTCGTCTTGCTGGACTCTGAAGCTGTAGGCCATCGCCCCATAGACGATGACGCAAACCGCAGCCAGTCCCGCAAAACTCAAGACCATGAGCCACCCAGAAAGGCGATACCCGAGTGACACGACAGACTTCACTCGTCGCGCTCCTCAAGCACATAACCCACACCTCGAATGGTGTGCAAAAGCGGCATGGGAAATGGACCATCGAGCTTGTTGCGCAAGCGTCGTATGGCAACGTCGATCACGTTCGTTCCATAGTCAAAGTTGGCATCCCAGACCTGTTCGGCGATTTCTGTCCGGCTCAACACCTCTCCTTTTCTGCGCAGAAGCAGTGCAAGTAACTTGAATTCTTTGGCTGTGAGGTCCAGGCGCTGACCAGCACGGGCCGCCTTTCTGCGCAATAGATCAACTTCCAGGTCTCCCAAGCCGAGTAGATGGACCGTTGGAGCGGCAACCTGCTGCTGGCGCCTGGCCAGCACCTCGATGCGAGCAACCAACTCCGAGAACGCAAAAGGCTTGACCAAGTAGTCATCCGCACCTGCCCTCAGACCCTGAACCCTGTCTTCCACCCGACCACGCGCTGTCAGCATCAGAACCGGGATGGATCTGGTCTGGCGAAGTGCGGCAAGAAGGCTCAAACCATCCAGCCCTGGCAGCATGCTGTCGAGTATGACCAAGTCAAATTGCCCCTCGATTGCCAGATGCAGGCCATCTACACCGTTGTGTACGACCTCAACAACGTGACCTTCCTCGGTCAAGCCCTTCTGTAGGTAGGCCGCGAGCCGGACTTCGTCTTCGATCACCAGAATCTTCATAGGCGCCGATTGTAGGAAGCGAAGTGAGGCTGCACACCAAGGTGTCTGGATTGTCATTTTCTTGACCATCCTCTGTCAGAACGGATTTCCTACCATGGCGATGCCTCATGGCAATGCTGCAAATCAGCCACACCTACTCACTCTTCAAAGGACTTTTATGAACGCACTGCGCGTGTTGTCTCTCGTCTCCAGTCTTGCCCTGAGCGTTCCCCTTGTCGCTCAAGCCAGCTCATTCACGCACGATGTTGGCGGTGACGCCGGCGTCACCTTCCACCCAGACCACGTTGCCTCGATAAAAAGTCGCGCCGAGGTAAATGCAGAACTGGAGGCAGCTCGCAAAGATGGCACGTTGACGCTGATGCAGCGTGGGGTTTTCTTGCCGATCAAAGCTGATGGTCCTCCCAAATCGCGCGTCGAAGTGATCGCTGAATTGGAGCGGGCTCGTCAAGTTGGCACCCTGCCGCCCACCGGTGACAAATGATGCGCGTCGGTCTACGCAATGCATCTTGAGACGTGCCATTTATCTGATGCCCGCCGTTGGCTCCCCAGATTAGGCAGATGTGTACTGAATAGGCCCGTAGCCAACGGGCCGGTTACAGCAATCACTTTTTGGAGCGCCCAAGGCAACTCCACTTGCAAAGCTTTTTGATCATGCAATCTCGAAAAATCTTTTTTACCGCTGCTGTTTTGGGTGTGCTTATTCTGGCCGGGTGCGCTGCTTCATCCTACGAAAATGCCGAATCTGCAAGGGTTAACTCATGTCATCAAGCACACGGAGGTAAAGCACCGAATCACCGTGGGCACTGCCCAAGTTTGAAGTGATGCAAAAAACTATTCAATATTCTTCCATTTGAGCTGCTTGGACAATCTGTATCAACAGTGAGCTGAACTCACCGCGAAAATCTGCGCGCCGCTGGAACCAAGTGACGGCGGGTCGAGGTTTACCTCGCCGGCACGTTCTCATCTAATCTGCAAAGCAGGCAAGATTTTCGAAGGTGCGGATCTTTCACCGCTTCGCTACGGCCTGAATTCACAGGCCGAGCATCACGCCGCCTTACTTGGCAGGCTCAATCCCGATCACGAGCATCTGGCCGTTGGCGTTTTCTGCCATGAACTTCACTTTATCGCCCACCTTGAGACCGGTGAGCAGCGCCTTGTCTTTGGCGGTGAAAACCATGGTCATACCTGGCATGTCCATGTGCTTGATTTCACCGTGTTTGAGAGTGACTTTTCCGTTGGCCAAGTCCACCTTGCGGACCTCACCATCGGTCATGGAAGGCATCTTTGCCATGTCCATTTTGCTGTGGTCCATCGTGGCCTGGGCTTGAGCAAGTGTGGGGAGCAAGCTACCTGATGCGAGTGACAGGAGCATGACCGCTTGAACGATTAACTTTTTCATGGGGTAGTCGGCTTCAAAAGTTGAGGAGAACATTCACGGTATAGGTCAGTGTCAGTTCTTGGCGACCTTGACCATGCCCTTCATGCCGGCTTCGTAGTGGCTTGGCATCAGGCAGGCAAAGTTGACATTCCCTGCCTTGGTGAATTGCCAGATGATGGTTCCCGACTTGCCTGGCGCGAGAGTGACCTTGCTGGGCTCGTCGTGCTCCATGTCAGGGAACTTCTTCATCTGCTCAAGGTGCTCCAGGAGCTCCTTTTCCGTGCCGAGGCTGAGTTCGTGCTTGACCTTGCCAACGTTCTTGACGACGAACCGGATGGTCTCGCCCTGCTTGGCTTGAATCTCGGCGGGTGAGTAGGTCATCGTGTCACGCATCTCGATGGTGATGGTGCGGGTGACTTTTGACGCAACGCCTGGTTTGCCAATGGCGGTCTCCTCGTCAGCGTGGCCGTGGCCACCAGAGTGGCTGCCTGCTGCAAAGGCGGCTCCAGACACGGCGAATGCGGCTACAAGGGCTGCACGGGTGAAGGCGCGGGTGTTCAAGCTCATGAGTTCTCCAGGTTCGATTGGGATTGGTGGTTGGGGGGTCAGTGTTCAGTGTGACGTGCGGGCTTGCGGGCCTTCACGACGGTCTGTTTCTTCGGCGTCTCGGCGAGAGGCATGGATTGCCCGCCCTCCGATTTGAAGCGTGCCGGTGTCTCAAGGGGGCCGGTGTATTCATGGGCAACGGTGCCTTCAGGGTGCTTGAACCAGCCCGGGTCTTTGTAGTCCCCAGGTTTCTGGTCTTTGCGCACCTTCAGGACACTGAACATGCCCCCCATCTCGACCGAGCCGAACGGCCCTTGGCCCGTCATCATAGGTGCGGTGTTGTCCGGGAGCGGCATTTCCATTTCGGCCATGTCCGCCATGCCCCGCTCGCCCATCACCATGTAGTCGGGGATGAGGTTGCGAATCTTTTGTGTCATCCCTCTGTGGTCCACACCAATGAGGGTTGGGACGTCATGCCCCATGGCATTCATCGTGTGGTGGCTCTTGTGGCAGTGAAATGCCCAGTCCCCTTCCTCATCGGCAAGAAACTCAATTTGGCGCATCTGCCCCACCGCAACGTCCGTGGTGACTTCGTACCAGCGGGTGCTCTTGGGTGTAGGGCCGCCGTCCGTGCCGGTGACGAGAAATTCGTGCCCGTGCAGGTGAATCGGGTGGTTGGTCATCGTGAGATTCCCAATACGGATGCGCACCTTGTCATTGAGCCGCACGTTGAGCGAGTCGATGCCAGGGAAGATGCGGCTGTTCCATGACCACAGATTGAAGTCGAGCATCGTCATGATTTTTGGCGTGTAGCTGCCAGGGTCGATGTCGAAGGCATTGAGCAGGAAGCAGAAGTCGCGTTGAACCTCGTCGATGAGCGGGTTCTTGGCTTTGGGGTGCGTGACCCATAAGCCCATCATCCCCATCGCCATCTGCGTCATCTCATCAGCATGGGGGTGGTACATGAAAGTGCCAGGCCGACGCGCCACGAACTCGTAGACAAACGTTTTGCCAGGGGAGATGGCCGGTTGGTTCAAACCCGCCACCCCGTCCATGCCGTTGGGCAGGCGTTGGCCGTGCCAGTGGATGCTGGTGTGTTCGGGCAGCTTGTTGGTGACGTAGATGCGGACACGGTCGCCTTCGACGACCTCGATGGTGGGACCCGGGCTTTGGCCGTTGTACCCCCACAAGTGGGCACTGAATCCGGGTGCCATTTCTCGCACCACGGGCTCTGCGACCAAATGGAATTCCTTGACCCCTTGGTTCATCCGCCAAGGCAAGGTCCAGCCGTTGAGTGTGACGACAGGGTTGTACGGTCGACCGGAATTGGGGACCAGCGGCGCGCTGGTCTCTGCTGAGGTCTGTATCACCGGCTCGGGCAGGGCTGCCATGGCCACCTTGCTGACTGAGGCTGCAGCGACCGCACCACCGGCAATGCCAGCGAACTTGAAAAAATCTCTTCTTGATGTCACGTGATGACTCCGATTTTTTAGTGACCTTCGGCACCACCGCTTTGGGCGGCAGCGGGACTGGCGATAGACGTGCCCGTCGGGCGTCCGACCAAGGACGCTTGGAGGTTGGCATCTGCCAGCCAGAATTGCTGCTCGGCGTTGATGGCGGCCATGACGGTGGACACCTGGTCGCGAGAGTCGGCAAGCAACTCAAAGACCCCGATGAGCATGCCGTTGTATCGAAGCTGGTTTTCATCGGCTATGGCTTTGCGCAGCGGCACCACTTCATCTCGGTGGTGTCGTGCGATGTCATACGCGGTCCGATAGGCCGAATACGATTCCCGCAGGTGTGAGCCAGCGGCACGCGTGACGGCCTCCAACTGATTGGCAGCTGCCAGCGTCTGGGCTGTCATGGCATCGCGGCGCATGCCGCCCCAGTCGAAGATGGGAAGTCGGAGGTCGATTTCGTAGCCACGTGGATTCGACTTGGAGCCGCTGCCGTTGTCGAACACCGTGTCGCGACGCACACCCAGTTCGATATCGGTGAAGCTGTTAATGGTCTCCAAACCCTGGGCCTTGGCGCTCACATTGAGGGCACTCTGCGCGAGCTGGATATCCAGACGGCCATTGCTCGCGGCCTTTGCGACCTCAGCCGGCTGACGGGCTTGTTTGGGCAAGTCAGGCAGGCGGTCAGGCAGCCTCAGCTGTGCGGCCTGGTTGTCATCCAGGCCCAGCAAGCGAATCAAATCCTCGCGCGCTGATATCTCTTGTTGGTGCGCAGCCGAAAGTCGGGTCGCGGCATCTGCGTAGAAGGTCTGTTGGCGTGCGCGAGCGAGCTTGTTGAAATTGCCAACCGCTTCAAGACGACGGGCCAGTTCTGCACCTGCCTCGGCGTTTTCGTAAACCTGTTTAGCGTAGGCAAGTGACTGCTTTGCTGCGACTGCACGCACCCAGCTCTGCCTGACCTGGGTGGTCCTGTCGACCACCTCAGCGGCCAAGCGGATTTGACTTTGTGCAATCCGCTGGTCGGCAATTCCCTTGCGATACGGCAGCGTGATGAGGTCGAGCAAGCCAAAGGTGAGGATTCGCCCGAATTCCAGCTCCTCGCCCGCCCTGACACGCTCAAAACTGAAAACAGGGTTGGCAATGCGGCCGGACTGGGCTGCCAGCGAAGAATCTGCCCAGCTTTGAGCCAACATCGCCTGCATAGCCGGGCTATTGAGGAGCGCGAGCTGTACGGCCTCTTTTTGGCCAACGACCGAGGTCAGAAGTTTTGAGGCAGCCTGCAGGCGCTCGTCACGTTGCTGGTCGGTCTGCGAAAGGTTCAATTGGCCAGCAGTGAAATTCCCGGTCTGAGCGTTGGCCTTCTCCAGGGTTTGTTCAAGATTGACGGACGCACATCCGGCCAATATGGCGACGGCTATCAGTGACAGCGCGACTTTGAATCCGGGCACAGTCAAAGGGCTTCTCATTTCTTATCCCCGTGGTGATTGGAGTGCGGGGCGCTGCCGCCCGACGCTGCCGGCGAAGACGGCGACGGCTGGCCTTGCGATGTTTCCCGGGAGTAATTTCGCCATCCACCAATGCGCCCGACGTTGTCGTTAGCTTCTTTCCAAGACTGGATGGACTGGGGTTCATACCCCTTGTAGTCGCCGATGGGGGACACGTACTCCAGCGCAGGTGCTCCCACCTGGCTGGTTGTTGTGGCAGCGACGCCAGCCGCAGGTTGCGCGAGAACTCCCGAGACAGTGAGCAGGGCACCTAGGCCCAGCAGGCAACTCGTGCCGATGACTGCGATTTTTCTTGACACAAGGGTCTCCTTCGACAAATCCGATGAACTTTCGAGGTGCGCAGTGTCTACTGCTTCCCGCTACACAGCGCTGTCGGGAAGATTACATTTCCGTCATGTGGGGCGGAGATACCCGCTCCAGGTGCAAACTCGCCGCTGTAGTGCGATGCGGAGCTGACCTGTGAAAATCCTGATTGTTGAAGACGAGCCCAAGACGGGTGACTACCTGCGCCAAGGCTTGCGTGAGGCGGGATTCACTGTGGACCTCGTGGCCAACGGCTTGGATGGGCTTCACCTGGGCGCGGAGGTCAGCTACGACCTCGTCATCCTGGACGTCATGTTGCCTGGCCTGGACGGCTGGCAGGTGCTCAAGACGTGGCGCACCAACGGGCGACACATGCCGGTGTTGCTGTTGACAGCCAAGGACCAGGTCGAAGACCGAGTCAAAGGGCTTGAACTCGGTGCCGATGACTATCTGGTCAAGCCGTTCTCCTTTGCGGAGTTGCTGGCACGTGTGCGCACGGTGCTTCGCCGCGGTCGCCAGGGCATGGAAGCCACCCAACTCAAGGTCTTGGACTTGGAGCTTGACCTATTGCGGCGCAGAGTGAGCCGGTCGGGAAAGCGGATTGACCTGACTGCAAAGGAGTTCGGACTGCTCGAACTCATGATGCGACGCCAGGGGGAGGTGCTGCCTCGCTCCTTGATTGCATCCCAGGTTTGGGACATGAACTTTGACAGCGACAGCAACGTCATCGAGGTTGCTATGCGCAGGTTGAGGGCGAAAGTCGACGACGGTTTCGACACAAAGCTCATTCAGACAGTCCGGGGTATGGGGTACGTGCTTGAGGCGCCGGAGACCGTCTGATGCCCATGAAGTCAACTTTGACGGTCCGGCTGACCGTGCTGTACACGTTGGTTGCCGCGACCGTGCTTTCCGGGCTGGCGGTACTGGTGTTGATGACAACGCACCAACATTTCGTCGAGCTGGACCAAGCCTTCATGCTAGAGAAGGCGAAGCTCATTCAAGATTCAGCGAAGGGCAAGCAAGGCCTCGAAGAGGTTTCACAGCGCATCCAGGAAATTGCCGAAAGCCACCATGGCATGTACCTGCAGCTCTGGTCTGGAAAGTCACTTGTCCTTGGACCTGGTGAGTTGGAAGTCCCAAGCCTCCTGAGCACTGCCGAGGAGCGTGCGGGTCAACTGGTCGACTGGGTGGTCAATGGCAAATCGCTCAGGGGTCTGTCACAGGACATTGAACTCAATGGAGACGCTAGCCAGGGGGCCAGAACGGTGGTGGCACGACTGGTTCTGGCGGTCGAGACCCATCACCACACCATGTTCCAGACCTCCCTGGCGAAGACGCTGGCAGTCTTTGTGTTGCTTGCCACGGCGCTCAGTGGCTTCCTTGGCTGGTGGGCTGCCCGAACCGGTCTCAGTCCCTTGCGGGTGATGCGGGAGCGGGCGATGAAGGTGACAGCCAACAAGCTCAATCACCGGATGCCCGTGGATGAGGTACCGGTGGAGATGGCTGATTTGGCGACAAGCCTCAACGAGATGCTGGAACGCTTGGAGGCCGACTTCATACGACTGCAGGACTTCTCTGGTGACTTGGCTCACGAACTGCGCACGCCACTCAATAACCTGTTGACACAGACCCAGGTTGCGCTGTCCCATCCGCGTGATGCGGCGTCCTATCGGGACACCTTGGCCTCCAACGCAGAGGAATACCAACGCCTGGCGCGGATGGTCTCAGACATGTTGTTCCTAGCCAAGGCCGATAGAGGGATTGCATTGCCCAACCCAGAAAAGTTGGAGCTGTCGGACGAAGTCTCCGCGTTGTTTGAGTTTTATGAGGCCGTGGCAGAGGACCTTCGGATTGAACTCAAGGTTGACGGCCAGGGTCAGGTCATCGGTGACCGGCTGATGATTCGTCGGGCCATCAGCAATTTGCTCTCGAATGCTCTGCGCCATGCAGAGACGAACACCAGAATTGAGGTGGTGGTGGCCAAGGGCACCGAGGTGACCTTGTCTGTCTCCAACAAAGGCACTCCCATCGGGCGCGAGCACCTGGCCAGACTGTTTGACCGGTTCTATCGTGTGGACAAGGCCCGAACACGGCCGGAGTCTGACGGCGCTGGGCTGGGTCTCGCGATTACCAGTGCCATCATGCAGGCTCACCATGGACGCATTGACGTGGCATCAGAGGCTGAGCGTACGACGTTCTCCTTGCATTTTCCATTGCCGGCGCTGGATGCAAGTCACGAACAGCTTCGCTCGATGGGGCGGTAGCGGTACGATGCCTACCCACGCCTTGAAACCTTTCAAAGCTCCGAAATAGACTGGACCGACCCGAGCAAATTCGACATGGCACGACGCGCAACTCAACGGCTGACCATCACCCTCTGGGTGGTGTTTTCGTTGTTGTTTTCGCAGTTGGTGCTGGCGAACTATGTATGTCCACCAACAGCCGATGCCCACAGCGAAGCGATGGCCTTGTCCATGGCGCGAGGCGAACCTTGCGAGTCCATGGCGATGGACCGGGATGTTGGGCAACCGGTGTTGTGCCATCAGCATTGCCTGAACGCACCCCAATCGTCGGATTCACCGCTGGTCCCAGTCGTCAGCCTGCCTGCGGTGTGGTGGGCGCTTGTTGTCCCGCTGCTGACTGAGGCGATTGAAGACATCGCCATCCTCCGTGCTGAGGTTGGTCAAACGAGACCGCCTCCAGACCCCATTTTCCTCTCCACACTCAGACTCCGGGTCTGAAAACTCCGTTGACCAATTGGCGTCACCACGGCTTGGCCGTTGGTGCACAAGTGCCTTGTTGTCATCGGAGTTCCCATGAAATCGCTTTTGTATTCCGCAGCCATCGGCATGGTTGCGATGATTCCGGCCGTTGTCTCGGCCAGCCCTCTCAGTCTGGAGCAGGGACTTGAGCTTGCTGTCCAACGCTCCCAGGCCGTTGTAGCCGCTCGCTCTGGTGCTTTGGCTTCGACTCAAACGGCCCGTGCAGCAGGACAGTTGCCCGACCCAATGCTCAGCGTCGGCATAGAAAACTTGCCTGTCACGGGTCCTGACAGGATGCGTACCACTGCAGAGTCCATGACGATGAAGCGGGTGGGCATCAGCCAGGAGTGGGTGTCTGCCGAGAAACGGGCACTGCGGCAAGCCTCAGCACTGGCCATGGCAGAACGCGAGTCGGCCTCGGCTTTGGCTGCGGCCGCCGATTCGCGACTTCAAGCTGCGCTGGCCTTCGTGGACGCTTTCTATGCAAGCGAAGCCCTGGTCCTCACGAAGTTGAACGAGCGTTACGCCCTTGAAGACTTTGAAGCTGCCAAGGCCCGCTTTGCATCGGCGGGCGCAAGCGGTCAGGAGTTGCTGCAATTGACTGCCGCCCGTGGTGTCGCGGGCGACGATTCCGCAGAGGTCGAGCAGTTGCACGCGTCTGCGCTGGCGGCCCTGCAGCGGTGGGTGGGCGTGCGTCCTGAGGGCTTGGAAAGGCCGGCTCTGCCGGCGTCGATGAGTGAGCCGGCCTTTGTGGCTGCACATCCCGCCGTTTGGCAGTCTCAGCGTGACATCGACTTGGCGCGAGCTGAAGCGGCTTCCATGGCATCGAACCGCAGTCCCAACTGGACTTGGCAAGCCGCCTATGGCCAACGCACAGGATATTCGGACCTTGTCTCGGTTGGGGTGAACATCCCGCTGCCTATTGCGCCTGGAGAGCGGCAAGACCGGGAGACCGCCGCAAAGCTTGCCCTCGTGGACAAGGCCCTTGCTGCCCATGATGAGTCCACTCGCATGGCGGTGGCCGAGTTTCGGACCCTGACCAGCGATGGACAGCGGTTGTCCCAGCGCATCGTGCAGTACCAAACCGGTGTCATCTCCCCAGTCAAACAACGCGTTCAAGCTGCGCTGGCCGGCTATCGCTCCAATCAGGTGCCACTGATGGCCCTGTTTGAGGCCCGCTACGCCGAGGTGCAAGCCCAGCGAAAGCTCCTAGGCATGCAGCGCGACCTAGCAAAGGTTCAGGCACAGCTTGCATTCAAACCAGTTTCCGGAGGTGTCCAATGAAACACGCATATGTCGCGGCTATTGTTCTCAGCGGCGTACTTCTAGTCGCAGGCGGGTACATGCTGGGCCGCCAGAGCGCGGCGCATCTCGAACCGCCGAACGCACCCTCGGCACAACCCACAAACGCAGCAAGCGCTGCAAGTGAGCGCAAGGTCCTGTATTGGCATGACCCCATGGTGCCTGGACCGAGATTCGACAAACCCGGCAAGTCGCCCTTCATGGACATGCAACTGGTCCCGGTTTTCGCCGACGACCAAGGGGGTGGTGTAAAAGTCAGCCCAGACGTTCAGCAGAACCTGGGGATACGGACGGCAGCGGTGACGCGCACCGAGGTGGCCAACTTGTTGGATGCAGTGGGCACGGTTCAGTTTGATGAACGCCTCTCCGAGGCTGTCCAAACTCGGGTGAATGGCTATGTTGAGCGACTGCTGGTTCGTGCGCCCATGGAGTACGTCCGCCGAGGACAAGCACTGGCTACCATCTTTGCGCCTGATTGGCTGGGGCCTCAGAACGAATACTTGGCTTTGAAACGTGCAGGCGCATCTGAGGAACTGGTTGCGGCGGCGCGCGAGCGCATCCGGGCGCTGTCGATTCCGGATGCGCTGCTCCTTCAAAGTGAAGCGAGTGGCGTCGCCCAAGCCCGATTTACTGTTCTTGCGCCGGTCGGCGGGGTGATTGCCGAGCTAGGCGTTCGAGACGGCGTCGCCGTAACCCCGGGCACAACTCTGTTTCGAATCGCTGGCTTGGAGAAAGTGTGGGCCGTTGCCGAGGTGCCGGAAGCTCAGGCCATGGGATTACGCCGCGGTCAGAAAGCCTGGGCCACATCGCAGGTGGATGCCTCCCAATCGTTCGAGGGGCAGCTCAAGGAAATTTTGCCTCAGGTCAACGCTAATACACGCACAGTGCAGGCACGCTTTGATGTCCCCAACCCGGGCGGGCGACTGGTGCCGGGCATGTTGCTGCGGCTGCAAGTCTCGGGCCCCACTTCCACGCGACTGGTCGTGCCGACCGAAGCCGTCATCCGAACCGGTACGCGGGCGGTGGTCATTGCCCAAAAAGACAATGGCGCATTTGAGCCACGTGAGATTTCACTGGGCGCGGATTTGGGTGACCAGCTTGAAGTTCTCCGTGGATTGGACGAAGGTGAAAAAGTCGTTGTCAGTGGGCAGTTCCTGGTGGACTCCGAGGCCCGACTGAAGTCGGTTCTTGGCAGCATGAGCGCACCGTCTGGTCAGGAGGCCGTGAGTGGTCCAACGAAGGAACCTGAGGCTGTCGGCACGTTCACTGCTCAGGGCAAGGTTGAAGACATCGATGCGGAGGGCGTCACCATTTCGCACGGACCTGTGCCAGCGCTCAAGTGGCCATCGATGACCATGGGATTTGGCAAAACCAAGCCAACGGACTTCCCCGGGCTCAAAACCGGCGACACCATCCAATTCCAGTTCAAGAAGGGTGGCGCGATGGGCTGGGAGCTGCTTTCCGTTCAACCCACGGGAGCGAAAAAATGACAGCCGCGCTGATTCGATGGTCCATCGGCAACCGCTTCCTGGTGTTGATGGCAACAGCGTTTGTGGTGCTGGCGGGCGTGTGGTCCATGACCCGGATGTCACTGGACGCACTGCCAGACCTGTCCGACACCCAGGTGATTGTGCGAACCCCTTACCCAGGCAAGGCGCCTCAGGTGGTCGAGGACTTGGTCACTTATCCGTTGACGACCACGATGCTGAGTGTTCCGGGGGCAAAGGTTGTCCGGGGCTATTCTTTCTTCGGTGACTCCTTCGTCTACGTCCTGTTTGACGACAAGACGGACCCCTACTGGGCGAGGTCTCGCGTGGTGGAGTACCTGAACCAAGTTCAAAGCCGCCTTCCAGCTGGAGCCAACGCGTCATTGGGGCCTGACGCCACCGGAGTGGGCTGGGTCTACGAATACGCCCTGGTCGACCGCACCGGCAAACAGGACATCTCGCAACTGCGTTCGCTCAATGATTGGTTTCTCAAGTTCGAGCTAAAAACCGTTTCGGATGTGGCGGAGGTGGCCAGCATTGGCGGCATGGTGCGTCAATACCAAGTCGTGTTGGACCCTAACCGCATGCGCACTCTGGGCGTTACCCACAACATGGTGACGGAGGCACTTCAGAAAGCCAACCAAGCTGCTGGTGGCTCGGTGGTTGAGCTGGCCGAAGCCGAATACATGGTGCGCTCGCGTGGCTTCCTTCAGTCACTGGAGGACTTTAGGACCATTCCCATCAGTGTGACCGGGTCTACGCCTGTGCTCTTGCGCGACATCGCCTTTGTACAACTTGGCCCCGAAATGCGTCGTGGCATTGCCGAATTGGATGGAGAAGGTGAAGTTGCCGGGGGCGTGGTAGTCATGCGCTCCGGCAAGAACGCGCGGACCACCATAGAGGCGGTCAAGGTCAAGCTCGCAGCGCTGAAGACCAGCTTGCCACCCGGCGTGGAAGTGGTGACGACCTACGACCGCTCGCTCCTGATTGACCGCGCTGTCGAGAACCTGGGATGGAAGCTGATGGAGGAGTTCGCAGTCGTCGCCCTGGTATGCGCCGTTTTTCTGTTCCACCTGCGGTCAGCATTCGTGGCAGTGGTGACGCTGCCGGTGGGCGTGCTGGCCGCCTTCATCGTCATGCAGTGGCAAGGCGTCAGTGCCAACATCCTCTCACTGGGAGGCATTGCGATTGCACTGGGCGCCATGGTCGATGCGTCCATCGTGCTCATCGAGAACGCACACAAGCACCTTGAGGCTTTTGAGCATGAAAACGGACGTGGGCCGACCACCCCTGAGCGCTGGAAGTTGGTGGCGGATGCTTCCATCGAGGTGGGGCCGGCGCTCTTTTTCTCGCTGCTCGTCATTACCCTGTCTTTTGTCCCGGTGTTCACGCTTGAGGCCCAGGAGGGGAGGTTGTTCTCGCCTCTGGCGTTCACCAAGACCTATGCGATGGCGGCCGCAGCCGTGCTCTCTGTCACGCTTGTTCCCGTGTTGATGGGGTATCTGGTCCGAGGCCGAATTCCACCTGAGGCGTCGAACCCGTTGAACCGGGTTCTGACGGCCGGATATCGACCTGTGCTCGAAGTTGTCCTTCGGTTCCCGAAGGCGACCCTGGTTGTTGCTGCTGCCTTGTTGGTGCTCACGCTTATCCCAATGACCCGCTTGGGCAGCGAGTTTTTGCCGCCACTCGATGAAGGGGACTTGCTGTATATGCCGTCGGCCTTGCCTGGACTTTCAGCATCCAAGGCCTCAGCCTTGCTGCAGCAGACCGACCGCCTCATCAAAACGGTGCCCGAGGTGGAACGAGTGTTTGGCAAGGCCGGCCGTGCCGATACCGCCACGGACCCAGCTCCACTGGAGATGTTCGAGACCACCATCCAATTCAAACCGCGTGAGCAGTGGCGCGCCGGCATGACACCGGACAAGTTGATTGAGGAGTTGGACCGGGTGGTGAAAGTACCAGGACTCTCGAATGTGTGGGTGCCTCCCATCCGCAACCGCATCGACATGCTGGCCACAGGCATTAAGAGTCCGGTGGGGGTCAAAATCGCTGGTGCAGACCTCAAGGTTATCGACCAACTTACAGGTCAGGTGGAATCCGCTGTAAGGAAAGTTCCAGGGGTGTCATCCGCGCTCGCTGAGCGCCTCACCGGGGGCCGCTACATCGATGTGGATGTAGACCGTACTGCGGCAGCCAGGTACGGTTTGTCGGTCGCTGATGTCCAGAGCATCGTGTCAACTGCCATTGGTGGGGACAACGTCGGTGAGGTGGTGCAGGGGCGGGAGCGCTATCCCATCAACGTGCGCTATCCCCGAGAGATTCGGGACTCGCTGGAGCGATTGCGCACGTTGCCGTTTGTCACTGAAAAAGGGGCCCAACTTCTCCTGCAGGACGTCGCTCGCGTAACTGTCCAGGACGGCCCTCCAATGTTGCGCAGCGAGAACGCACGGCTGTCCGGCTGGGTGTATGTGGACGTGCGGGGCCGAGACTTGCGTTCAGTTGTCACGGACATGCAGGCGGCCGTGTCCAGTGAGGTCAAGCTTCCAGCGGGTTACGCCATATCCTGGTCGGGGCAGTTCGAATACCTGGAGCGCGCAACGCAACGGCTGAAGACGGTTGTGCCTGCCACCCTGGCTGTCATTTTCGTGCTGCTGTATTTGTTGTTCCGCTCCTTCAAGGATGCCGCCCTCGTGATGGCTGCCGTGCCGTTCTCGCTGGTGGGCGGCTTCTGGCTGGTCTGGGCGCTCGGGCACAACGTCTCCGTGGCCACCGCAGTGGGCTTCATTGCATTGGCAGGCGTGGCTGCTGAGTTTGGCATCGTGATGCTGGTGTACCTCAAGAATGCCTATTCCCAGCGGCTTGCGGCCGGGGAGCCAGATACCAATGAAACGCTGCTCAGCGCCATTCGCGAAGGTGCTGTGCTTCGTGTCCGACCCAAGGCCATGACCGTTGCCGTGGTCATGGGCGGTCTGCTTCCTATTCTGTTGGGCACCGGGACAGGCTCAGAGGTCATGACGCGTATTGCGGCCCCGATGGTGGGAGGAATGGTGACAGCGCCCTTGCTCAGCATGCTCGTCATTCCCGCAGCTTGGTACCTGGTACATCGCCAGAAAAACCTGGGTTCAACCGTAACGTCCCAGGGCGCAATTGTGTGACACGCATCGGCACGGATCACTGTGGCGGCAGCTTCAACCCGTCAACGCCTCGCCGTCAACATGAACCACCAGCGTTGATCCCGCTGGGAGTGACGAAATCGTAATTCGTGGGTCACCCAGTTGACGGGGGCGACTCTCTACATTTTCAACCGTGGTCACCCCGGCCACGCGCAGTCACCACGTGATGGTGTTGCGATGAAAACCACAACAGGAGTTGATGTCATGCAAGTTCGTAAACTGACCCTTACCGCTGCCCTCTTGATTGCAGTTGCACCCGCAGCATTCGCAACCAGTGGTACCCGCTGGGTTGGCGGCGACGCGGGTTTTGAGCTCCACCACATGCCCGGCACCAAGAGTCGTGCCGAAGTGAAGGCTGAGTTGGCGGAAGCACAGAAGTCTCCGGAGTGGGACCGCTGGGCTCGCTTTGGCATCCCGTTCAGCCAGAAGTCGGTCGCAACGGCTCGCAGCCGCGAGGAAGTTCGCCTGGAGGCAGTTGAGGCAGTCCGTGCGGGCCAGATTTCAATTGGAGGGATGTGAAGCAAAGGCTGGCCTGCGGCTCCTCGGGTGACTCCAAGACCGAAACCTACAGAACGCCCGGTCTCATCAATTCGTACTTGCTGACACGGGGTGTATGTGCGATTCAGTCAGCACGGAAGTTGGCGGCATCGTGCTGATTGAGCGCATTGCTTCATCAGTTTACGTGCGCAATGCCGTCACCTTTTTTCAGGTTAGCTTGATATGAAAAATCGCATCTCAAGGCACACCTTTGCAATGATCGGTGTTGTCGTCATCCTGTCAGGTTGCGCGGCAACAGCCGCTCAGCCTTTGGCGAAAAGAGCGGAACCCTGTCATCAGGCCCATGGTGGAAAAGCGCCTAAACATGATGGCAATTGTTCAGCATCCCCGAAAGGTCCTGCGATGTAAGCACATTTACTTGGCTTTGTTGCAAAAACCGGTGCCAACTGGCTCTCCCGATCGGGGTCTCCTCGTTTTCAGTGCAATAAGTGACGGTACGAAAAGCTAGCACTGGCGCGGAGGTGGTGTTGGTAGATCGTTGATT
>FWPV01002408.1_pt1 | contig 46295 bp, 43 predicted proteins | sample 2228371 | NCBI WGS metagenome assembly FWPV01 (sample SAMEA103939776, study PRJEB20133) | metagenome | reverse complement strand
TGAGCGGCGCTAAACGCGCCCCTCACTTGCCGCGCCAGGGGGCGCGTCCGAGGGACTTGTATATCGCTTTTGGGTCACTTCTGGGCAGATTTGGTATTACTGTGTGCTGAGGTCTAGACGTTCTGGTACTCAACATCCTTGACAGGATGCAGGTTCAGAGGCATCTGCCGCCGTCGAGCCTTGAGTGATGGCCGAACGGGCACGCCGAGGCTCACCAGCCCAATGGATTGCCTGGTCGGCTTGTAGCTTCCTTCCAACCTCGAGCGCAACAGTCACCCTGTAGAACCGAGCAAGGGTGTATTTGGCCCATACAATAATGGGCAGTATGGTCGAGGTGCACGCACGCTCCGTAACCTTTCATCCCCCGGCCCAGGCCAAATTTTTAGTCGGCGACTTTACCGACTGGGACAGAAGGCCGATGCCCATTGGGGGGCCGCTTACCCTCGAGTTCCCCGCCGGGGCCTACATCGAGTATGCCTTTTTAGACGCCAACCACCAGCCCTTCCCCGACCCCGACAACCCCCATAAGGCCCAGAACCCCTGGTGGAGCTACCCCAGGGCCATCGAACTGCCGGGCTTTCGCTACACCCCGCCGCACCAACCCTCCCGCCCGGTCAACGTGCACCGACATCGGCTGGAGTCGAAAGCTTTTGGCAGTACCCGCCGCTACTATGTGTTCAACCCCCAGGAACCGGCCCAGGCCACCCTGTATGTGCACGACGGAGTGGCCTACTACCGCACCGCCAGGCTGGCCGAGGTAGCCCAGGGGCTTTGTGAGCTGGGGGAAATCCGGCCCGTACGAATTGTGTTTATCGAGCCTGAGGATCGCCGCCGCGAATACTGGTTCAGCCCTACCTACGAGCAGCACGTGCTGAACGAGATTATCCCGGCGGTAGAGTCGCACTACGGCCCCACCCCGGAGAGGGGCCTGATGGGCGCCAGCCTTGGGGGGCTGGTCTCGAGCTGGCTGGCGCTGCGCCACCCAAAAGTGTTTCAGAAGGTCGCCACCCAGTCGGCCTGCCTGACCGCCTCGCCCGCAGGGGGCGATTCCTACAACGACCCCGAGTGGCTTACCGAGCAGTATCTGGACGCTCAAACCCTGCCACTGCGGTTTTATTGCGAGACCGGCCAGATTGAGTGGCTGCTGGCCCCCAACCGCCGCTTTGCCGCCATGCTGGCCGACAAGGGCTACCCGCACGCTTACCTCGAGCGCCCCTCCGGCCACAACTGGATGACCTGGCGGCAGGGGCTGGCCCCGGCCCTGTTGTACCTGTTCGGAAACTAAAACCAGATGATAGGCTTTAGGTTATGGAGTTTGGTTCGGCTTTTGTAGCCATTCTAATCATTGTGGCCCTCGAGGCCGTTTTATCGGTCGACAACGCCATGGTGCTGGCCGTGATGGTGAGGCCCCTGCCAGAACACCTGCGCTCGAGGGCGCTGCTCTACGGCATTATTGGCGCTTACGTGCTGCGCGGGCTGGCTTTGCTGTTTGCCACCATCATCATCCAGATCTGGTGGATTCAGCTCCTGGGGGGGCTTTACCTGGTGTATCTGGCGGCCAATCACATCTTTCGGCGTAATGCCCACAGCGAGGCCGACCCGGCCAGCGTACAACAAGCCGCTGCTGCCAGTTTCTGGCGCATCGTGATCATGATCAACGTGGTGGACCTGGCCTTTGCGGTGGACTCGGTGCTGGTGGTGATTGCCTTCAGCCGGGATTTCTGGGTGATCTTTACCGGGGTGGCCATCGGGATTCTCTTGATCCGGCTGGCCGCCGGTATCATGGTGGGCATCATCGAGCGGTATCCACGGCTCGAGACGGTGGCCTATGCGGTGGTGGGCTGGGCCGGGCTCAAACTGATGCTCGAGGGCTGGGGCCACGGCAGCGAGGTCTGGCTGCACCGCCCTGAGCTGGCGCTTCATCTGCCCCAGGCTTTCTTCCTCAGCGTGACGCTGGCCATTCTGGTGCTGGGAACCCTCTGGGCCTTTCGCCGCTCTTCGCAATCCTGAGCCATGCCCAAAGACTGGGACGCCCACTACCGCAGCCAGCCCCCGCTAACCCGCCCCACGTTTGTGGTGGCGGCCTACGCCCACCGCCTGCCAGTGGGGCCCGTTCTGGATCTGGCCGGCGGCGCTGGCCGAAATGCCCTTTTCCTGGCCCAACGCGGGCACCCAGTAATCCTGCTGGAGCAAAGTCGGGTCGCCCTCGAGTTCGTCCGAGCCGAGGCCACCCGGCAAAACCTGGAGGTCTGGGCGCTCGAGGCCGACCTGGAAGCCCCCGACTCCAGCCTGCCCCCTGGCCCCTTCGCGGGCATTATCAAGTCGTACTTTTTGCACCGTCCCCTGCTTGAACTGCTGGCCGAGCGGCTGATACCTGGAGGTTTGGTACTCGTTGAAAGTTTTACCGTGCTCGAGGGCGCTCGCCGGGGCGACCCGGCCCTACATTATTGGAAGTTAGGCGAACTGCTGCAACCGCCTCCCGGACTGAATCTGCGTGCCTGGGCCGAGGGGTGGATGGAGGGGCATCACCGCACCTGGGCGGTCTGGGAGAAGCCAGCCTGAAGCCCTCCCTCCGAAAATCGTAGTCTCATGCGCTTTTCATCCAGCAAAGCGTGCTACTCTACGGGCTGGTTGGGGAGTAGCCACCCTGTTTGGGGTTGATTAATCGTCAGTACGAAGCATTGGCTTCCGGTTAGTCTGGGCGCATTGCCTTGGTGAGACCACCACGACACGAGCATGCCGTGGTGGTTTTGTGTTGTTCACCTAGCCACGGCTCTGAGGTGCCCATGGAACAACTTGGACAAGCGCTGATCGTTATCGGAATCCTGATTGTGCTGGAGGCGGTACTTTCCGCCGACAACGCCATGGTGCTGGGGGTAATGGTAAAGCAACTACCCCCACCCTGGCGGCAAAAGGCTCTTTTTTACGGTATCGCCGGTGCCTACATTCTGCGCGGCCTGGCCCTGGTTTTTGCGGTGTATCTGATTCAGTTCTGGTGGATTCAGGCTTTGGGGGCCGTTTACCTGCTCTACATCGCTATCCGGCACTTCAGCAAACCGAAGCCCAAAGAGGAAGCTCGCCCAGACGCCTTGCAAACGCTCAAGACCGTAACCCCACGCCAGTTCTGGACCATTGTGGCCCAGATCGAGCTGGCCGACCTGGCCTTTGCGGTGGACTCGGTACTGGTGGCGGTGGCCCTTTCGGACAACATCTGGATTATTTTCACCGGCGTATTTATCGGCATCCTGGCCCTGCGCTTTGTGGCGGTACTGTTTGTGGGTTTGCTGGAAAAATACCCCCGCTTCGAGACGGTGGCCTTTGCGGTGGTGGGCTTTGCCGGGGTCAAGCTGGCCATTGGGGGCTGGGACAAGTTCGCCAAGGAAGTCCTGAGCCGCCCCGAGTGGGTCACGGGCATAGACAAAACCCAGTTCTCGCTCTTTATTCTGGCCGTGCTGGTACTGGGTACCATCTGGGCCATGAGCCAGAAACCCAAAGCCAAAGCGCTGGAAAGCAAGCCCTCTGAGGCGTGAGCCTGGGGCGTTTTTTTCTCTCCTCGCACCTCTCTAAATCTGGTAAGGTTGTGCCGATGACTGTTGTGCTGGCAATTGTGGCCTACTTGATCGGCTCCCTGCCCCTGGGGTACTGGGCCATCCGCCGCCTGACCGGGCAGGACCCGCGCCTGGCCTCGGCCTATAACCTGGGCCTCGAGAATACCCTCAAGCTCCTGGGCACCGGCCCGGCCCTGCTGGCCTGGGGCCTGGATTTCTTCAAGGGGCTCCTGGCGGTATGGATGGGGGGGCAGTTTGGCTTGTCCTGGGCGGTCGTTTTTGCGTTGCTGGTTTACCTGGGGCACCTCTACCCTCCTCGGTTTCTGGCCGAGGGAGCGCTGTTGCGCGGGCGGGGTGCCGGGGTGCTGGCGGGGGTTGTGTTGGGGCTCTACCTGAGCGGTCTTTCTTACCTGCTAACCCTGGTGGTGCTGCTGGTAGCAGTCGTGGGCCTGTTCTTGAGCCGCCACGCTTCCCTGGCAGCCATGTACATCCCGGCTACGCTGGCGGTCTTGCTCACCTTCGAGCCCATCTCGAGCTGGGCCAAGCTGGCGGCCTGGGTTTTGCTGTTCTTAACCCTGTGGCGCTACAAGGAAAACATCGGGCGAATGCTCGAGGGCACCGAGCCACGCCTGGGCGAGCCGCTGCCGCTACCTACCGACAAAACGGTGGTCTGCGCCTTTATGATTCATCCGCTCACGGTGGAAGACCTCTTTCAGAGCCCCCGCTTCCGCTGGGCCAAACCCCTGGTCGAGCGGGGCCTAATTCGCCAGAGCCTGGTCGAACACCTGGCCGAGGCCATCCGACCCATGAAGGTGGGCGAGTTGCGCGGGGTGAAAACCACCGATGGCCGCGAGATTCGCTGTCACCTACTCTCAGCCCCGTTGTTACCGCAGCAGATTACCAGCAAACCCGAACTCGCCACCCAGCGAGCCATTCAGGGCGCCCGGCTGGCCAAGGAGCTCGGTTGCACGGTGGTAGGGCTGGGCGCTTTCTGGAGCGTGGTCGGCGAGAAAGGAAAAATCGTGCAGGAAGCCGTGCCCGAAATTCAGGTCACCAACGGCGGGGCCTACACCGCCGGTACCGTCAAGGCCGCCATCCCCGGCATTCTGGCCCACTTTGAGCAGACCGGACGCAAGCTCAAACAGGCCACCGCCGCCGTGGTGGGGGCCAACGGCGTGGTGGCCTTCGGCATCGCCCGACAGATTGCCCCTCTGGTGGGCAGGCTTATCCTGGTGGGGCGCAACCTGGAGCGCCTGGAAAAGAGTGCAGCAACGCTCAAGCAAAATTTGGAGCGCAAGGGCCAGCCGGTGCCCGAAATACTCACTACCCTGGACATTGCCGCCATCAAAGAAGCGGACTTGATTTTTACCGCCACTTCCGACCCCTCGGCCATCATTTTTCCCGAGCACGTCAAGCCCGGCGCCTGGATCTACGACGAGGGGGTACCCCCCGACGTGGACGAGTCGGTCAAGCAGGTAGCGGGGGTACGGGTGATTCCGGGGGGAGTGGTGCGGCCTCCGGGGCCCATGACCGGCAACCTCGACCTGCACTTTGGCGAGGGGGCCGTACCGGCCTGTCTGGCCGAGACCATGATTCTGGCTGCCGAGGGTGCCTACGAGCGCAAGAGCCTGGGCGGAGAGACCAAAAGCGAGAACATTCAGTTCTTCGTCGAGCGGGCCGAGGCGCTGGGGTTCAGGGTGGTGGACTGAACATTGGGCGAAAAGCCCTGTATCCGCCGATCGTTCAGGAATCAAACCTTTGTCAGCCGTCTCGTGCCTTGATGCAGTCAAAAAATAGAGGTTTTCCCATGCTCCTACTTCTCAGCCCTACCCGGTTCGAAGCTGCCTTTCTGAAAGGGCGAAAGTTTATTTTCCACGGACGCGCCGGGCTGCGCGGGGAGGGGTGGGTCTGGCTCGAGGGCGGGGTAGGCAAGGTCAACACCGCCGCCACCCTGGCTGCCTTTGCAGCGCGCCGCAGGTTAGAGCGGGTGCTTCTGTTTGGCATTGCCGGTATGTACCCCGATGCGGGTTTACAAATTGGGGACGCAGCCCTCGCCGAAAAGGAAATCCAGGCCGACCTGGGCCTCAAGGACGGGGGCATGAAGGGCCTGGGCTTTCCAACGCTGGTGCTGGCGTCGGGCCCGTATCACAACCGCTTTCCACTGGACCGGGCTTTCACGGCTGAGCTGAGCCAAACCCTCAAGCTACCAAGCAAAACCTTCCTGACCCGCGACCTGGTCTCGGAAAACCCCACCGAGGCCCGGCAGCTATCACGCCGGTGGGAGGCCGACCTCGAGAACATGGAGGGCGCTGCCTTCGCCCAGACCTGCTTGTGGCTGGGCCTGAAAGGCGCCGAGCTGCGGGCGGTGTCCAACCTGGCCGGGGTGCGCGACAAAACCCAGTGGCGCATCAAACAGGCGGTAGAGAGCCTCGAGCACCACATCCTGCGTATCATTGAGCCATGATTGACATCACCCGTCGCATCTACCCTGGGGTTCCGGTCTGGCCCGGCGACACCGCCTACCGCTACGAACTCTCGGCCCAGATAGCCCAGGGCGACAGCGTGAACGTGGGCAAAATCACCACCACCACCCACCTGGGCACCCACCTGGATGCCCCCTGGCATTATGTGGATGCAGGCGAAAAGCTGGAAAGCGTGCCCCTCTCGGTGCTGGTGGGCCCCTGCCGGGTGGTGGACGCCCGGGGGCAAGAAGCCCTGTCGGTGGAGTTCCTGCGGAGCGTGGAACTGGCCGAGCGAACCCTGTTTTTCACCGGGCAGCCCAACCACTGGGCCGCCTTTCCCCATATCTTCATGCACGTAGAGCCTGAGGCCGCTATGTACCTGGCCGCGCAGGGGGTGCGGCTATATGGCACCGACTGCCCCAGCGTAGACCCCCTGACCTCCAAAGACCTCCCCGGACACAAAGCCTTTGCAGGGGCGGGGGTGTACATCCTGGAAGGGCTGGCGCTGGAGGGTGTGGCTGTGGGAGCCTACGAGTTGATTGCCTTGCCGCTGAGGCTCGAGGGGGCCGATGCCGCGCCGGTACGGGCCATTCTGCGCTAAAGGCGACGCTCGAGGAAGTCCGCCAGCAGCTTGAAGGTGCGAATCTTGCCCTGGATATCGCCCCCAGGGCCATGCCCTTCGTCGCCAAACTCGTGGTACTCGAAGTCCTCACCCTCGCGCTTGCCAAGCTGCAAGAGCCGGTCACGGAAAATACGGGCCTGGCTGATGGGACAACGAGGGTCGTTGACGCCGTGCACAATCAGGATGGGGGCTTTGAGCTGGTGGGCAAACTCGATGGCGCTGCGGTCGCGCCAGAGGGCATAATCCTGCTCGGGGTCGCCCATCTGGGAGCGGAAATAGTACCGGAAGTGCTCCATGTCCTCTTCGTAGAGCTTGTGCAGATCGGTGATACCCACCCAGGGCACCCCTACCTTGAAGACCTCCGGTTTCTTGGTCACGGCCATGAAGGTCATGAAGCCCCCAAACGACCCGCCAAAAATGCCGATGCGCTCGGGGTCTATAAAGGGCAGGGCTCCCAGGTAGCGAGCACCGGCCACTACATCTTCCAGATCGCCCCCACCCCAGTCCTTGAGGTTGAGGTCGCGCCACTCCACCCCATAGCCGGTGGAGCCGCGAATATTGGGCTGCAAGACCACATACCCCTGGTCTACCAAAAACTGTACGAAGGGGTCGAAAGCCCGGAAAAACTGCGCAGTGGGGCCACCGTGCACAATGACCACCGCCGGCAGGCGGGTGCCTGGAGGGATTTGCCGGGGCTTATAGAGCAGGGCCGGCACCTTGCGCCCATCGTAGCTCTCGTACCAGATATGCTGGTCCTCAACAAACACCGCTGGGTCAATCGAGCCGTACTCGGCTTCCAGCAGTACCTCATAGGTATCGCCCTCGAGGTCGTACAAAATAAGCTCGGGGCGGCGGGTGGCCGAGGTCAGCAACACCAGCAGCTTACGATCCCCCAGCACGAAATGACTACCTGCCGCCACCCCTTCCGGCAGTTTGAGTTCCCTCGGCTGGCCTGTTGCCACATGGTAGAGCACCGGCATAATGGCCGCGTGGCGGTTGCGGATGACTGCCAGCCACTCGCCATTTTTAGAAAAGCCGGCAGCGTACTCCTCGGTATCGCTTCGCTCTGGGCTGAGCCAGCAGACCTCGCCGCCGTCGAGGTTCAAAATCCCCACCCGGCTGTTGCCCGAAACATCGGAGGTGAAGGCCAGCCGCTTGCCATCAGGGTGCCAGTCGGCAAGCTGGTCTATGGAGCCCTCGCGTAAGGAGAGAATCTTGCGAATTTCCGAGCCATCTTCGCGCACCAGATAGCCATCCTGGTTTTGCAGATTGGGCGATTCGTTGGAGGTAAAGGCCAGCCACTCGCCATCGGGGCTCCACCCCACCGCAGAGGCCGGGGCCTTGAAGTGGGTTAGTTGTTTCCATTCGTGGGTCTCGTGTTTGAGATCCAGGGTGAACACGTTCATCTGCCCGGCCCGGTTCGACATCACCGCCAGGCGGGTGTTGTCGGGGTGTACCTCTCCGGCGTATTCCTGCGTGGTGGGGCTATCGGTCATCTGCACCACCTGGCCCGAGGCCAGCGCTAGCTTGAAAAGGTTGTTCTGCTCGTCGCCGTCCTTATCCTTGGCGAAGACAATTTCTGCATCGTCCCGCGTCCAGACAAAACCGGCCCGCAGTTGGCGCGGAGCCTGGCCATCGGTGAGTTTTTTGACCTCACGGCTCAATAAATCCAGGGTGTAGAGCTCGTAGCGCCCGGTTTTATCCCAATAGAAGGCAATTTTCTGACCGTCCCAACTGGGTGTGACCACCGCAAAGCTGGGCAGTTGGGCGAGTTCCTCGAGGGGAATGCGGTTCTGCTTCATCAGGTCAAGTTTAGCTCAAAATTGCTCGAGGCCTGTGCGCTGTGCCTTGATACGCTTGAGCTGGGCCACCAGTACAAAACTCACGATGAACAAGAGGGCCCAGGAGGTTAGCTTGGAGACGGAAACCATCTGCCAGCCATCGGCTTGATGGGGGTACTGCCAGGCCCCCAGGAAGGTTCCAATATTCTCTGCGATCCAGATAAAGGTGGCTACCAGCACAAAACCCAGCTTAGCCGGTAGCCAGAACACCTGCACGGGGGCCAGGGCGGGGTCGGGACGGCTGAAGGGTTTTGTGGACAGGCTAATGTAAATGCGGGTGCGCCAGTAAGCCACAAAAAGCCCCGCAATGATCAGCCAGCGAATATCGTAAAAAACAGCATTGGTATAGAAATTACCGTAGATCAACACCACAAACAGCCAGTTAACCCAGCTAGGCGGGAAATTCTCTAGTCGCAGGTGCAGACGCCGCCAGGCCTGGGTGATGTAGCTGGCCACCGCCGCATACATGAAGCCCGCAAAGAGGGGCACCCCCAGAAGCTTGGAGTAGGCCTCCCCCGGATAAGCCCAGGAACCCAGGTTGACCTTGTAGATTTCCATGGCCATGGCAATCGCATGGAAGAGGGTGATGGTTTTGAGTTCGTCCACCGTTTCGACCTTGAGGCCCCAGACCATCCAGATCTGGATCAGAATGCAGCACAGCAGCAAAAAATCGTAACGGGGCAACCCCGGAATCTCCATGAACTTGGTTAACAGCAACAAAAGCAAAATCAGGCCAGGGAAAAAGCTGCTGGCAGCCTCTTGATAAACGAAATTGAGCAGCAAGTACCAGGCTTTTGGGAGCGAAAATGTGGGCTGCACTGGCTCCAGGGTAGCAGATGAAGCAGATCTGCCAGGGTCAATAAATGCATGAGCTCGAGCCGCTCAATCTACTTGTTCGCAATAGCTTGGCCAAAACTTCAGATTCACTGCGCCCCTTTGAGTTGACCAAAGCCCTAAACACAACTACCAAACGGCACCGGCTGGGGCTCAGCACACAAAGGCAGGCAAAGTTGGATGTTGGGGCAAACACAGGTGGACGCTCTCAGGAGCTTATGACCAGGGCCTTGCTGATGTAGTTTGAATCCTCCAGCACTTTCAGGATGAAGTCGGCCACGTCGGCCCTCGAGATTCTCCCCCGCCCGCTACTCCCAATCCTGTAGGCGCCGGTTCTGGCATCGTTGGTCAGGCCAGTGGGGCGGGCGATGGTCCAGTCAAGGCCGCTTTCCATCAGGGTGGTCTCCTGACGTTCGTGCTCTTCCAGGGCTGCCTTGAGAAAGAGCCAGGCCATCTGGGCGATCAGGCCCTTGCGGCTGTCGCCTACGCCAAACGAACTCACCGCGACCACCCGCCTTACCCCATGCTGCTGCATGGCCCGCACGATGTGGGCCGTTCCCTGACTGCGGGTCTGGTCCCCTGCCTGGCTGCCCGCACCCAGCGCAATCACCACAGCATCCTGGCCCTGAACGGCCCTGGACACCGCCTCGAGGTCGAAGATATCGCCCCGCAGGACGCTGAGATGGGCATGATCGGGGAACGAGGGGTTTCTCGCAAAGGCGGTCACGCGATGCCCTTGCTCCAGGGCTTGCTGCACAACCTGAAGCCCGACACCCCTCGATGCACCAAAAACCACGATCTTCATGTCTACAAAATAACGTTAGGGGCGTACCACAATACGCCCCTACGACACCAAGTCGTCTACTGCACCTGCAGGGTGATGGTGGTGAGCGGCGGTTCGGTCTCGAGCTTGCCGGTCTCGCGCACCTCGTAGGTAATCTCGCCGGGGCCGGGGTCGGAGAAGTAGCTCCAACCACAGGCCGCACTGAGCGGAATATCCTTGCGCCCGATGATCCGATCCCCACGCCGCACCAGCACGGTGTAGCTGCTGGCCGAGCCCACCCCGCCGAAGCGGAAGGGCCTCGAGACCGTACCCCCCGCTTGCAGGTTCGAGAGCGCAAAGCTCTGGCTACAGATGGCCCCTGCCTGGGCCTCGGGCACCACCAGCGAGATTCGAGCCCCCGAGGCAGCGCCTTCGGGCCGCACCTCATACACCCGGGTTCCGCCCGGAGGCGGCGGGACGTTCAGGCTCCACTGCCCGTTGGCATCGGCAGTGACCCGCCCCAGGCTGGCGCCGTCCTCGAAGATTTCGACCACCTGACCCGGCCGGGCCGTACCCTGGAGGGTAAAACCGGTAGCGGCCACCGTAGCGCCCTCCAGCGGCGAGGTAAACGCGGGCTCAGCAGGCAGCGTGACGTTCACATTCGTACTGACGCCCGTAGCCTGTCCAGCCCGGCGCACCTCGTAGGTGTGGGCCCCGGCAGCCAGGGCCGAGGGTAGCGCCGAGGTCGCCACCGGGAAGTTCCACCGCCCATCGGGGCCTACCGTCACCACCCCCAGGGGGTTGCCATTGTCAAAGAGCTCGAGGGTCTCCCCTGGCTTGCCGGTGCCTTGCAGGGTATAGCTTCCGGCAATCAGGGTTGCACCACCGGAGGGTGCGGTAATGCTCACGGCAGCCACTGCCGGCGACAGGCCCGCGCTGAAGGCCCGCAAGCCCAGTCCCGGTAGAACCGAGAGCAGGCCCAACAGTCCGATGGCCCCCAGCAGTAGGCCCAGAGCTGGCGTCCCCGTACGTGCCGCCGGCGCCATCAAACCCTGAGTTAGGCCCATGGGCGCTGCCGCGACCGGAATCCCCGGCGCTTCCGAGCTGCCAAACTGGGTCAGGGCGGCCTCAGCCTCGCGGTCTTCGGCCTCCTGTACCGGGGTGGGCTTGCTGAAAATCAGGAAGAAGGTCTTGAGGTAGTAGTAGGCTCCAATGGCCGAGGTCACGAGCGCCAGCACCACCAGCCCATAAAAACCCGCCCGCGCCGCCTCCTGGAAGACCAGATACTTGGCCCAGAACCCGGCCAGGGGCGGCAACCCCAGTACCGAAAGGATGCCCAGCCCCATTGCCCCGCCCAGCAGGGGCTTGCGATACCACAGGCCGCGCAGGCGCTCTAAGGGCACGTCCTGGTTGGAGAGCATCGAGAGCACCGCAAAAATGAGCCCTGTGGCCAGCCCATAGGTCAGCAGGTAAAAGGGAATGGTGGCCTGTCCGGTGGGGCCAAAGAGCCCCAGCCCGATGTAGCCCGCATTGGCGATGGAGGAGTAGGCAAAAAGCCGCTTGGCCTCGGTCTGAGTCAGAGCCCCCAGGTTCCCGAACAGGGTACTGAGGGCGATCAGCACCGCCATCCCCACCCCCCAGGCTTCCAGACCCTCTGGGGTGAAAATCCGCAACATGGCCGCAAAGGCTGCCGCCTTTACCGCCGTGGCCATGAACAGCGTCACCACTGTGGGGCTACCCTGGTACACATCGGGCGACCACCACTGGAAGGGCACCATGGCGGTCTTGAAGGCAAAGGCCGCCATAATCAAGAACAACCCTGCGACGTAGAGGGGCCCGGAGCCGGGAGCCCCCACCATGAAGCTACCGGTTGCGCCAAAGTATAGAGCGATGCCGTACAGAAAAATGGCCGCCCCCAAAGCTCCCAGCAAAAAGTACTTCAGGCCCGCCTCAAAGCCTTTTTCGTCGCGCTGCCAGGTAGCCAGCACATAGAGGGGAAGCGAGAAGACCTCGAGGGCAATCACCAGCACCACCAGGTTGGGGCTGCTGGCCATAATGTGCATGCCGGTGACCGCAAACAGCACCAGCAGCGGGAACTCGAACTTTCTCGCCGGCCCCAGCAACAAGGCCCACAGGCCGCCCAGAATGGCCACCAGGGTCAGGCCACGGGCCAGGGTATCGAAGCGGTACAGACCCCCAAAGGCTTCCACCGTCTGGCCCCAGCCCACCACACAAAACAAGCCCGCAAGCACCAGGCCTGCCAGGGTAACGATCCGGTTGGCCTCGCGGGAGATGATAAAGGCAAGCAACGACAGTACCGTGGCGAAGCCCACCAGCATGTACAGGGTCAGCATCGCACACCTCCTGCAAAGGTCGAGGGTCGAGAGCCCAGGGTCGAGAACATGAGCACAGCAGCTCTGGCCACTCGAGGTTCAACACCAGAAAGCACCGCAGCGCTCATGATGCACCTCCAAAAAGCGCGGCCAGGGCCTTGCCCAGGGGCTCGAGGTACACGGTGAAGAGCTTCGGGTACAGCCCCATCAAAAGCAGCACAGCCACCGTGAAGGCAGCAAAACCCCATTCGCGGGAGTCCAGGTCGGGCACCGCCTGGGCCTGGGCATTTTCCTGGAAAAGTTTCTGGAAGGCGGTGAGGGCATAGGCCGCCGCCGCAATCACCGCCAGGAAGGCCACAAAGGTCAGCCAGGGCGAAACCTTGTAGGCCCCCAGCAGGGCCATCAGCTCGCCCGGAAAGCCCGAGAGCCCCGGCAGCCCAATCATGGCCATCAGCAAGAACATGCCCAGCACGTAAAGGGCCGGCGCGTGTTTGGCCAGGCCGCGCACCGGGGAGGTCTCGAGGCTCCCCGTCCGTTTGTAAACCAGCCCAATGAACAAGAACATGGCCGAACCGTAGACCATCGAAGCCCCCAACAGGTACAAGGCCCCTACCGTACCCTCGCTATTGCCACTAAAGAGGCCCAAAGCCGCCACACCCATGTGCGAAACCCCGGCATAGGCCAAAAGCGTTTTCCAGTCAGGGGCGCTAAAAGCCACCCAGGCCGCATAGATAGCCCCAAAAGCCGCCAGGAACAGGAGCAAGCCCTGCCACTCGCGGAAGCCATCGGGCATAAGGGGAATGGCCCATTTGAAGAAGGCGAAGACACCCACCTTGTACAAAGTGCCCATGGCGTCGGCCAGACCCGAGGGGTGGTTCTGCTGGTGGAAACTGGGCAGCCAGGCGTGCAGGGGGAAAAGCGGGGTCTTAACTGCCAGCGCCACCATAAAGCCCAGGAAGGCCAGCGCAGCGGTCTGCCCGGTGAGCGGGTTGGCCGCCAGGTCGGTGTAAAGAAAGCTATCCGCCCCACCCAAAAAGCGCACCGCAAAGATAGCGGCCAGCATGGGCAGCGAACCCACCAGGGTAAAGAGGGCAAAGGTGTAGATGGCCCGGAGCCGATCGGCACCCCCGTAAAACCAGAGCATCAGGAGCGAGGGAATCAGTGTGGCCTCGAAGAAGAAGTAGAAGAAGATCAGGTCTTGCGCAGCAAAAATACCCAGCAAGCCGGTCTGCATCATCAGGGTATACGCCAGAAAGCGCACCGGCACATCGGCAATCCAGACCCCCAGCAAGACCACCAGGCTCACCGCAATCCACAAAAGCAGCCCCGCACCATCCAGCCCCAGCGCATAGTAGACCCCTGCCTCGGGTAGGAAGGGTGTCTGGCTGGCATAAGCCACACCCTGCCCACCGTAACCCGCAAATAGCACCAGCGAGATCCCCAGGCTAATGGCCGCCGAGGCAATGGCAAAGCTACGGCCCAGACCGGGCATGATGAGCAAGAGCAGACCCGCCAGGAGGGGTAACCACAGTCCAACATGAATCATCGCAACACCCCCCAGCCCAACAGCAGCACCAGCGCCAGGAGCAACCCGGCCAGGTAAAAGCGCAGGGCGCCAGTCTCGAGCTTCGCCAGCAGGCCGCCCAGCCCGCCCATCAGGCTACCCAGCCCCGCAAAGCCGCTGAGCAGACCCTTGTCGCCGCCAAACAGCAGTTCGGCCAGTCCCTTTGCCGGGTTCACCAGCAGGGCGTTGTACACGGCATCGGCATAAAAGCCCTGCAAGGCAGCCGTCTGGAAGCGCTCATACCAGGCGGGCATCTTCTGCTGGAAGAAGCGGAAACCCCACCACAGGGCGGCTATCGCCACCACCGCAGAGATGATAATGAGAACCCACTCGGTGACCACCGGCAGCTTCTCGTGGGGAAAGTCCCCAATGGCCTTGGTCAGGTAGGGCTCAATAAAGTTCTTGTAATCAATCACGTAGGGCAGCCCCATAAAGCCCACTCCCAGCGCCCCACCCATCAGGATGTGGTTGGGCCAGAGCATCACCGCCGGGCTCTCGTGGGGGTGCGCCTTGCCCCGGTACTCGCCCCAGAAGACCAGCACATACCAGCGGATCGAGTAAAGCGCCGCCAGCACCGAAGCACCCAGCATCAGCACCCAGAGCCAGGGGCCAAACTCGAAGGAGTAGGCCAGAATGGCGTCCTTCGACCAAAAACCAGCCAGCGGTACCAGACCGCCGGAGGCAAAGGTAGCCACCAGGCCGTGCAGGTGCGTGGCCGGTAGGTACTTGCGCATCCCGCCCATCTGCCGCACGTCCTGCTCACCCCCCAGGGCGTGAATCACCGAGCCAGAGGTCATGAACATCAGAGCCTTGAAGAAGGCGTGGGTCACGATGTGGAAAATGGCCACCCAGTAAGCCCCCACCCCCACCGCCACAAACATGAAACCAAGCTGCGAAAGGGTTGTGTAGGCCACGATGCGCTTGATATCCCACTGGCCCAGCGAGCACAAAGCGCCATAGAATGCGGTTAGAAGACCAACGGCCACAATCAGGCCCGCGAGGAAACCATCGCCGTGCAGGATAAAGGCATGGCGCACCAGCAGATAGACCCCCGCCGTCACCATGGTGGCAGCGTGAATCAGCGCCGAGACCGGCGTGGGGCCTGCCATGGCATCGGGCAGCCAGACCATCAGGGGCACCTGGGCACTCTTGCCCATAGCCCCGATGAGCAAGAAGAAGCCCGCCAGCGTGAGGGTAGTGAAGCTATAGCCTCCAGCTTCTACTTTCTCCATTAGCTCGGAGATAGAAAGGGTGCCAAACATGCTCCACAAAAGGCCCATGGCCAGCAAAAAGCCCAGGTCGCCAATGCGGTTGACGATGAAGGCTTTACGGGCCGAGTCGGCGTTGACCCGCTCGTGGTACCAGAAACCAATCAGCAGGTAAGAGGCCAGCCCGACCCCTTCCCAGCCGATAAACACCACCGGCAGGCTGTCGCCCAGAATGAGCACCAGCATGGCCGCGATAAACAGGTTGAAGTAGCTGAAAAAGCGGCTATACCCGGGGTCGCCGTGCATGTAGCCAATGGCCCAGACGTGGATCAGGAAGCCAACCCCGGCCACCACCATCAGCATGACACCCGAGAGGTTGTCCAGGTTCAGGCTGAAGGGAATGCCCGGTAGCCACTCGGCCAGCGTCCACCTGGCACCGCCTTGCAACAGCAAGAACAAACCCAGCAAAAAACTGCCCAGAACCAGCAACGAGGCCAGCCAGCCTGCGGCAGGTTCACCGATGCGCTTGCCAGAAAAACCCAGAATCACAAACCCCAGCAAGGGGAGTGCAATGATCAGGGGTAGAAGAAGGGTCTCTTGCACGTTTTACCCCCTCAGTTGCCGCAGCTCGTCCACACTGGTGGTCTCGCGGCGGCGGAAAATGGCCACAATCAGACCCAGGCCCACCGCCACCTCGGCGGCTGCAATGGCGATGATAAAGAGCACCACCACCTGCCCATCCAGACTGCCATAGAGCTTGGAAAAACTAATCAGCGAGAGTGCGGCTGCGTTGAGCATCAGCTCGATTGAAAGGAACACCAGAATAGCGGTGCGCCGGGTCAGCGCACCGTAAGCCCCAATCGAGAACAATAATGCGGAAGCTATCAGCCAGATCATCGCTTCACCACCGCCTTCTCATCTTTTTGTTCTGCAATCGGGGGGGTGGGCATTTTGTCCTGGCGGGGGTGGGCTGGATGACCGGTTGCCGCGATAATACGCTCTGGTTCAATCAGCACCACTGCCGCCACCGTGGCCACCAGCAACAAGAAGCCCACCGCCAGGAGCGCGTAGAGCCACTTCTCGGGGTCGTAGAGCAGCGGCCCCAGGGCCTGGGGCAGCCCGCCGCCCAGAGCGGGCGCATTGGCGGGCGGCTGAAACCGGGTAACCGCAAAGCTCAGCAGTCCGGCCAGACCGATAGCACCCAGCCCCGCCACCCAGGGCAGGCGGGGCATCAGGTCTTGCCCCACATTGGCACTGGCTGCCGAGAGCAGCATGATCACAAACAGAAACAGCACCACGATGGCCCCGGCGTAGACGATAATCTGAACCATGGCCACAAAGCGGGCCTCGAGGGCCACATATACGCCCGCCACCACCAGGAAATTGGCTATCAGGGCCAGTGCGGCATGGACGGCATTCTGCAGCCGTACCACCGCCAGGCCACTGCCAATCAGCAACAGCAGGGCAAGGATTTCCCATAATCCGACACTCATTGGTTCCTCCATAGGACTTGCGGCATCGGGTTCTCCCGGTCGCTCATAATCGGGGTGATTCTAACCAGAAAAACGCTCATTGGCGAACATGTCGTAGGGGTGAGCGAGCCCGGTGAAGCCTTGAAGTTACCGGTTCAAAATCCTACTTCTGTTGAGGCGGCTTGACGCCCTCGAGCTCAGGACGCACGTAGGGTACGCTGTAGCCCTTCTTGACCGGCTTACCGGTATAGGTCGCCTCGCGGCGCTGGGGCTTGGTACCCTGCACTTCAACAAGCATGTCTTCCTTGCCATACACAAAGTCGGAGTAGCGGTAGTCGGCCATCTCGAAATCGTAGCCCATCACCACCGCGCCGGTAGGACAGGCTTCCTCGCAAAGGCCGCAAAAGATGCACCGCAGCATGTTGATCTCGTAGACCTTAGCATACCGCTCCCCCGCGCTAACCGGATTGTGGGGGTCATTTTCAGCCGCCTCCACGTAAATGGCATACGCCGGGCAGGCCGCCGCACACAGCGAACAGCCAATGCACTTTTCAAGCCCATTGGGATGCCGGGTGAGTACGTGGCGGCCATGAAAGCGGGGCTTAAGCGGTACCGGTGCATCGGGATAGGGAATGGTAACGGGTTTGGAAAAAAGCGCCTTGAGCGTGATGCCCATGCTCTGCGCCAGTGCAGCAATGCTCATGGGTTCCTCCTTTGTCTAGTCGCCCGCACCCATGCGGGGGGATACTCGAGGTTTGGGTTTGGCCGTCAGGATCAGGTAGGCCGAGAACACCAGCAGGCTGAGTAGCGAAAGCCAGCCCAGCGTAGCGATGGGCAGCTTGAAAGCCACCACCAGCGCTGCCAGCATGAACCAGGCCAGGGCCAGCGGGAACAACCGGCCCCAGCTAAAAACCATCAGTTGATCGTAGCGCAGGCGGAAAAGCGTGCCCCGGACCCAGATGAAAAAAAACAGGAAGAGCGCAATCTTGACAAACATCCAGACAAAAGGCAGGGCAAACAACCCCCCGATGAGGGGTATTTGCTCGAGGAACCCAGGCATCCGCCAGCCCCCCAGAAAAATGGTGGGAATCATGGCCGAGGCGGTAATGAGGTGAATGTACTCGGCCATCTGAAACAAGGCCCACTTGATGGAGCTGTACTCGGTGTTGTAACCACTGACCAGCTCTTGCTCGGCCTCGGGCAGATCGAATGGGGTGCGGGCGGCCTCGGCCATGCTGGTTAGCAAGAAAATGGCAAAGGCCGGCAGCATGTACAGAACCAACCAGCCGTTCTGATGCTGCCACTCGACGATCTCGCGCAGGTTGAGCGAACCCACCAGCAACACGGGTGCCAGCAAGCTGATGCCCAGGGCCAGCTCGTAGGAGATGAGCGAGGCTGAGGAGCGCAGCGAACCCAGCAAGGAGTACTTGGACTTGGAAGCCCAGCCCGCCAGGAAGATGCCGTAAATGGCCATCTCCGAAACCGCAAAGACGTAGAGAATGCCCACGTCCAGGTCAATCACCCAGGGATCGTAGCCAAAGAAAGCGTCCTTAGGGCCAAAGGGAATGAGGCCGAAGGTCAGGAGTGCAAAGGTGACCGAAATCAGGGGCGCCATCACAAAAATGACCTTGTCCGCCCTGGCCACGATGATGTCCTCTTTGAAGATGGACTTAATGGCATCCGCAATCGGCTGAAACAACCCGTTAGGCCCGACCCGGTTGGGCCCCTGGCGAATCTGAATGCGGGCCAACAGGCGCCGCTCGATCAGGGTCATGTAAGCGAAAGCGGTGAGCAAGCCAAAAATCACCAGAAAAGCCTTGATGCCGACCATCCAAAGCGGGTCGGTGGGGTTGGCGTTGGCAGCCGGAGTGGGGTCTGCAGCCAAGGCCAGTCCGGCAATCAGCAGCAGGCTGAAAGCAAGGAGCTTTTGAAGGGAGATGGCTGGATTCTCGCCTGCGCTGCAAAGATAGGGAGTGGGGGCAGGGCCACTCGAGGCAATCAGTTCAGATGGGTTCAGACCCTGTGCCCTGTCCCCTGGCCCCTGTCCCCTGTTGCAAAGCGACATCATGCCTCACCCCCCACCAGTACCCGGGCCTCCAGACGCCGGCCCGCCCAGGCGCCCAGCGCGGGCAGATACATCACCCCATCGGGGAGGCCGGGCACCACCTTGACCTCGAGGGTTTCTACACCCCTCGGCGTCTCTAGCTCGACCCGATAACCTTCGGCCAGGCCCTGGGCCCTGGCTGTCTCCGGACTCATCTCCAGCCTGACCCCCACCACCCTGGCCACCGCCCCAACCAGCTGCTCCTGCCGCCACATGGTGGGGCGCAGGTAGAGCTGGCCTGTGGTTACATCCGACTCCGAGGCCGCCCAGCCTGCTGTCCTGGGCAACCAGCGCTCCATCACCGGAGGTAGTTTGTGTTTTTCAACCAGCCAGCGGGTGGCCTGACGCACCAGCCGGAAGGGCGTCTTCACCCCAGCGGCCTCGGCGATCAAGCCCAGGGCCGCTACTGCGCCATCGGCTTCGCCATTGTTGATGCCAGCAGGCTCCAGAGGCAGCACCCGGCCTTCCAGGTTTACCGTATGACCCCGTTTTTCATAAGCGGTCTGGTTGGGCAGCACCACATCGGCATACTTATCGGCCAGCGGGTGGCGGTGGGTCAGGTGCAGGATGCGGAAGGATGCCGCCCTGAGCTGAGCTTCGGTAGGCAGGTAACCGTAGTAGACCGCTTTGGGCCCCATCTCGGTCCAACCCGCACCCCCTTTGGCCGGGAACAATCCCAAAGCCTCGAGGCCCCGGGCGTTGGCCGCCGGCGTCATGCACATGACCCGAGCACCGGTGCGCTCGGCCAGTTGTCTGGCCTTTATGGCCGCTTCGGGCTGGTTAAGCACCCCTGCGCCCAGAATCAGGACAGTCTTCTGACTGGCCGACAGCCTGCCCTTGACCCAGGCTAGCTGCTCCCTCAGCCCGTCTGGAGCCTCCGCCTGATCCAGCAGTGCCGAAAGCAGGGCTGCCTCAGCCCCTGGAGCATGCACGGCGCTGGCTTCCGCCCATTTTGCGGTGTTGGCCGGGTAGGCGCTGAAAAGGGCCAGCTTATCGGTGAGGCGCGGCATCCGCTCCTTGATGTTGAGGTCGGCAAAGGGCGTGCCGTGGTTCAGTCTGGCAGCAGGCTTCAGGCCACGGCTATATTCCGAGAGCCGCAGATGCACGGTGGGGGCTTCTTCGGCGGGGTCGCCCAGAACCAGTACAAACCCGGCGTCTAGCAAGTCATCAAAGCTGGCCGGTGAAAAGACCGAGGCGGAGTAGGCGGTGCGGCCCTGGAAGTCGCGGTGATTTGTTCCCAGGGCATTGGCCAGTTCCACCGCCGCCAGACCCTCCTCGAGGGTGCTGTTACCCCCCAGGTACAGGCCGATATCGGCTTTATCAACCCCCGCCAGGCCCTTCCCAATGGCCAGCAGGGCTTCTTCCCAGGTGGCTTCCACCAGTTTTCCATCTTTACGCACCAGCGGGGAGCGCACCCGGTTCTCGTTGACCCATTCGTGGCCAAAGCGGGCAGCGTCAGAAATCCAGACCTCGTTCACCTCGCGGCGCTCAGCCGCTCGAATACGCTCCAGAAGCCCACTGCGGGTATCTACCGTGATGGCCGCCCCACAGGCATCGTCCATCGAGGTGGTCTCGGTGGAGTCGTACTCCCAGTTGCGGGCCCGAAAACGGGCGGTCTGATCCAGCAAAGCCCCTACCGGGCAGATATCCACAATGTTGCCGGTAAAGTTAGAGGGCAGGCCCGCCTCTTCACTGTTGATGAAGGTATGCACCCCCCGCTCGATAAAGTCCAGCACCTCGTCGCCCGGAATCTCCTCGAAGTAGCGCACACAGCGCTTGCAGTGAATGCAGCGCTCGCGGTCCAGCACGATGAAGGGCGAAAGGGCGTGGTGCTTGTCCACGTGCCGCCGGGTCATCTCGAAGCGGGTGTAGAGGGGCAGCTCCATCGGGTCGGGCTGATAAAACTTTTCCACCAGACCATACTCGTAGCTGCGGTCTTGCAGCTCACAGGCCCCGCCCTTGTCGCAGGTGGGGCAGTCGAGCGGGTGGTTGAAGAGCGTGAGTTCGACCATCCCCGACTGGGCGTGTTTCACCTCGTCGGAAAGGGTATCGATTACCATGCCATCGCTGACCGCCGTGATGCAGGCCGCCGATAACTTGGGCATCCAGAAAATCTTGGGCTGACCATTTTCCAGGATGAACTGGCCGTCCGGCCCCTTGCGGGGGCTACCGGTCTTGACCAGGCACATCCGGCAGGCCCCCACGGGTGAGAGGTGCTTCTCGGCGCAGAACAGGGGCACGTCGTAGCCCGCATGGAAGATGGCATCCATGACCGAGGTGCCACTTGGCACCTCGACGGTTTTATCGTTGACGCTAACTTTTACCATGTCACCCCCAGACCCCTCTATGCCGCGACCTCTACGTACTCCACCAGGCTTCCGGGCTCAGGAATCGGTTCGCCATCCTCTCGCATCCCTTCCAGATGTAGCAAAATAGCCTCCTGAATGAGGTGTTTGACTTCCTCGACCGTCTCCCCTGTGGCCACACAGCCCGGCAAGTCGGGTACATAGGCCGCATAGTTGGATTCAGCTTTCTCAATTACAACCGCATACCGCATAAACCCCTCCATCACTTCCACCCGGCTTGTTTGAATATGCTGCTGAGGGTTCCTGGAGGAAGGTCGTCGCCGGGTTTGCCCGCTACCGTCACCCGACCCGGCTTGCTAGGGTGTTTGAACTGCCGATGGGAACCTTTGGTTCGCACCAGAACCCAGCCCTCTCTCTCCAAGCGTTCAAGCACCTCCTTCACCTTCAAACCTTACCCCCAGCGACTTCCCGCCCGTTCGACGGGCTTGCCGTTTTCTACCACGTCCACAAACTGGTGGCGGAAGTGCTTCAGGCTGCCCCGCACCGGCCAGCAGGCTGCATCGGCCAGGGCACAGAAGCTACGGCCTTCAATCTGGTCGAGCATGCCCTCCAGCAGCTCCACATCGCCCTTCTGACCCTGCCCTGAGCCAATTTTCTCAAAGAGGTTCACCATCCAGCCCGAGACCCCTTCGCGGCAGGGGGTACACTTCCCGCAGGACTCGTGGCCGTAAAAGCGGGTCACGTTCCACATCGCATCCACCATGCTCATACTGGCCGGGATGCCAATCACCCCCCCGGTGCCCAGAAGTGAGCCTTTGGCGCTGATGGATTCGTAGTCCATGGGGGTATCGAGGATTTCATCGTTCCAGGGCAGTGGTGGACAGGAGGAACCCCCCGGAATAATGGCCTGGATGGGCTCGGTCGGGCCCCCTGCGTAGTCGAACAGGAGTTCGCGGAAGGTGGTTCCCAGGGGCAGCTCATACACGCCGGGACGTTTGAAGGGGCCGCTCACCTGGAAGAGCTTATGGCCTTTGGATTTTTCGGTGCCCATGCTGGCAAACCAGTCGGCCCCGCGCTCGATGATGTGTACCGCCGAGCAAAGCGACTCTACGTTGTTGATAGTGGTCGGCATTCCCCACAGGCCCGCCTGGGCAGGGAAGGGTGGTTTCATGCGGGGGTTGGCACGGAGGCCCTCGAGGGAGTTCATCAGGGCGGTCTCCTCACCGCAGATGTAGGCCCCGGCCCCCCGGTGCACATAGAGGTCGAAGTTGAAACCCGTGCCCATCACGTTCTGACCCAGATAGCCCTGCGAATAGGCTTCCTGAATGGCCGCAATCAGGCGGTCATAGGCCCGGCGGTACTCGCCCCGGATGTAGATGTAACCCTTGCTGGCCTGGATGCCCACCCCGGCAATCATCATGCCCTCGATGAGCTGGTGGGGGTCGTCTTCCATCAAGTAACGATCTTTGAAGGAGCCCGGCTCCGACTCATCCGCATTGCAAACGATGTAGTGCTGCTTGCCTGAGTTCTTGGGCATGAAGCTCCACTTGAGCCCGGTGGGAAAACCCGCCCCACCACGCCCCCGTAAGCCGGACTTTTTTACCTCCTCAATCACCCAGTCCTGGCCTTGCTGGATGGCCTTGCGGATGGCCTGGTAGCCTCCGTGTGCCAGGTAGTACGCCAGCGTCCAGGAACCCGGCTGGCCTACGTGCTTGTACAGCGTCTTTTCGAAGCGCGGGTCTTTACCACTTACAATCGGCCCGCTCATGCACCTACCTCCTCTCCGCGCACATGCACTTCATGCCCTACCTTACCCGGCAGTTCAATGTCCTCCAGCCGCTTGCCTTCCCGCAAACCCTGTAAGAGCGCTTTCAGGCGGGCTTTGGTGACGCACTCCACGTAGGGTTCGTCGTTCACCTGTATTACCGGTGCGGTGTGGCAGGAACCCAGACACTCAACCTTCTGAATGCTAAATAGACCATCATCGCTCACGTCGCCGCGCAGGATTTGCAGCTCGCTTACCAGCTCGTCCCACAGTTCGTCGGCACCCCCAATGGCGCACGATAGCGTGGCGCAGACCTGAAGGTGGTACTTGCCGGTGGGCAGAGCCTGGTAGTAGCTATAAAAGCTCATCACGCCCGCGACCTCAGTAGCCGTGGTACCCAGTATCCGGGCAATCTCCTCCTGCCGCTCGGGGGAGATCCAGCCTTCGTCCTGCTGTACCCGGCGCAGCATGGGCATGAGGGCTGCTCTCCTCCCCTGGGGCGTGTTGGGGTAGTGCGCAAACACCTCGCGCAGCCAGTCCTGTTTGTCGTCAAAAAATCCCATAGGCCTCCGTAAATGGGTTGGGTTTTGCGGTCAGAAACCTTGTTGCTTGTAATTTGTCTCCCACCAAAGCACTCATCGGTCTACATCCCCCATGACCGGATCGAGCGAAGCAATGACCGCCACCATGTCGGCGACCTGTACGCCCTTGCAGGCATAGGGCAGGCTTTGCAGGTTCACAAAGCTGGGTGAGCGCACCTTGACCCGATAAGGCATGGAGCCTCCGTCGGAAACGATGTAGTAACCGAGTTCACCTCGAGCGCTCTCGGTCGGTACGTACACCTCGCCCAAAGCGGGGTGAAAGCCCTCGGTCACCAGCTTGAAGTGGTAGATGACCGCCTCCATTGAGGTTTCCAGGAGGCGCCGCGGTGGTAATGAAATCTGCGGACTGGGGTCGCGGATGGGGCCAGGCCCCAGGGCCTCGAGCCGCTCCACAGCCTGCTGGACAATCTTGACCGACTCACGCATCTCCAGAATGCGAATCACCATCCGGTCGTAGATATCACCCCCATGCAGCACCGGCACCTCAAACTGGTAGGTTTCGTAGCCTGCGTAGGGGTAGGCTTTACGCACATCGTAGTTCACCCCCGAGGCCCGCAGACTGCCCCCCGTAAGCGACAGATTGATGGCAACTTCGGCGGGGATAACCGAAACCCCTCGAGCCCGCTCGTAGAAGATGGGGCTTTCTTTGAAGAGCGCCTCGTACTCGTCTATGCGGGCCGGCATCTGCACAATGAACTTCTTGACCTCGCTCAAAAACTCGGGGGGCAGGTCTTCCTTAAGGCCCCCAATGCGGATGTAGTTATGGTGAAAGCGCTGACCCGAAACCCATTCAAACAGGTCAAGTACCGCCTCCCGTTCGCGGAAAGCATAGAAAAAGGGGGTCAGCGCCCCAAAGTCCAGCAGCCCGGTTCCCAAAAAAACCAGGTGCGAGGCAATGCGGGACAGCTCGTTGAGCATCACCCGAATGGCCTGGGCCCTGGGCGGCACCTGGGCTCCCACCAGCTTCTCCACACTGAGCGCATAGGCCAGGTCGTGGCTGAAGCTATGCAGGTAGTCCATGCGGGGGGTGTAGGTGATGCACTGGGTGTAGGTGCGGTTCTCCATGTTCTTCTCGAAGCCGGTATGGAGATACCCGATGTGCGGGGTCAGGCGCAGAATCTGCTCCCCCGAGAGATCCACCACCACCCGAAGCACCCCGTGGGTCGAGGGGTGCTGGGGCCCTACGTTCAGGGTCATGACTTCGGACTTGAGCTCGGGTGCATCGGCGATGTCGTAAGCCTCTACAGAGGGGCTATGGAGTTTTTGTGGGTCGCGCACCATCAGTTGCCTCCTTTGACCACTTTCTGCACCTCGGCAGCCACCTCCTGGTAGCCTTTGCGCGAGCCCCCACGCCAGCCGGTCATACCGCCCTTGTTGCCCGAAAGGCCCGCCCGAAAAGCGTCGGGGTCTATGAAGCGGCCCTCTTTGAACAGGGTCGGGGTCTCGCCCAGGGGGAAGTCCTTACGGAGGGGGTAGCCCTCGAGGTCTTCAGGGGTGAGGATTTTTCGAAGGTCGGGGTGCCCTTCAAAGCGGATGCCAAACAGGTCAAAAATCTCGCGCTCGAGGTAATCCGCCCCCATCCACAGGTCGGTCAGACTGGGCAGGCTGGGGTTGGACTCGGGCACGTAGACCCGGACAAACACCCGGCTGCCGTCACCCCCTTTGTAGCCGGGCAGCGATACCAGCTCGTACACCACACAAAAACGCTCGGGTTTGGGCTGGGGATACTCCAGGTAATCGATCCCCACAATATCGGCCAGGTAGTTCCAGCCCTGCTCTTTGAGCTCCGCCAACAGCGCCTTGAACTCAGTTCGGGGCACCACCACCCAGGTATTGCCGTGGGCCTCCTCGATTTCCCAGCCCTTAGCTCGAGCCTGGTCTAGTAGCTGTGTCAGCTTTTGCATATCCACCTCGGGGTGTTAGCGCTTCCAGGCCTCAATCTTGGGCAGCTTGCGGCCTTCGTCGTCGCGGGCTTTTCCCTGAATTTTTTTCTGAAGCTGCGTCACCGCGTAAATCAGGGCCTCGGGCCGGGGTGGGCAACCCGGCACAAACACGTCCACCGGCACCACGCTGTCCACGTTTTGCACGATGGCATAGTTGTTGAACATCCCGCCTGAAGAGGCGCAGGCTCCCATCGAGATGACCCACTTAGGGTCGGGCATCTGGTCGTAGACCCGGCGCATTACCGGGGCCATCTTCTTGGAAAGCCGCCCGGCCACAATCATGACATCGGCCTGTCGCGGCGAGGCCCTGAAAACCTCCGATCCGAAGCGGGAGAGGTCGTTGCGGGCATCGGTGGAGGCCATCATTTCGATGGCGCAGCAAGCCAGCCCGAAGGTGGCCGGCCACAGGCTGTTCGATCGCCCCCAGGCGATGAGCTTCTCGAGGGTGGTGAACAGGATGCCCTCGTTCTCGAGCTCCTGCACATCTTTGGTAAATAAATCCGTCAGGGTTGCCATTCTCAAGACCTCCGTTGCAGGTCACAGGTCGCAGGTCTCGAGTTCTTGCGACTTGAGACTTGCGACAGCGAAGCTAGTGCCACTTCATCACACCCTTGTACCACTCGTACAAAAAACCCACAAACAAAAGCGCCGTAAACACCACCAGGCCAAAGAAGCCCACCACCCCTACCGTGCCCGCACTCACTGCGTAGGGCCATAAGAAGGCCACCTCCACGTCGAAAATGATGAATAGCATGGCCACGGCGTAGAAGTGCACGGGGAAACGCTTGACCTCCCCGGCGGGGTCGTTGCCCGACTCGTAGGGCATGAGCTTAAAACGCCCGCCTTTCTTGGGTCCCAGGATGGCTCCCACCACCGCTGCCAGAATGGCAATGCCGACCGCAACTGCCAGGTACACCAGTAGAGCCTGATACTCACTTATAGGTGCCATGCGCCTCCTCTTGGGCGGGCTGGCTTGTGCCGGTCTTCACGAAGTACGCCAGACTAGCACGGTCTGCCCGCATTCCTGTCGCCAACATCTTACACTTCCACCTTCACGACGCAAGTAACGTTCAAGCTGAATGTTATTTTGGAATGGCTACCAACATTGTAGATAATCCCACCGAATACAGACAAATTTAGAGGCCCGCGCACCCTACAGATAAAGCGTTCCAGACCCTATGGATGGCGGTTATCGCTAAGCGTGTCGCTGCGCAAGCGGGCGGCCTGGCAGCCGTTATGCCCATTACCAGAGCCATACTGCCAGAGGCCGGCCCCCTGGCGACGATAGATTGGGTTCAGCTCAGTAGCGCTTGTCCACCAGGGGCGGCCCTTCCAGGGCCGGGTCGGCCTGGATGTCATCGAGGCGAATCCCGGTGGCTTGTTGCAAGGCAGGGCCAAGCTGGGGTGGAACAGCCTCGGCCTTGATGCGCAAGGTGAGCTTGTCGGTTCCGCCCTCCTTGCTTTCCACCACCAACTGCGCCCCTCCCCTGGGGTCAATGCCAAACGCCATCAGCAGGGGCGCCAGCTCGGTGGGATAGAGCTTAACCCCCTTGACCTTGACCATCAGGTCGGTACGTCCGATGACCCCTCTGGGCAGGCAGAGCCTGCTATCTTTGCGGCTTACCACCGCAAGGTCGCCGGTACGGAAGCGGATCATGGGCATCAGGGTACGTGAGAGTGATGTGACCACCATCTCGCCCTTCTCGCCTTCCGGCGTAGGTTCCAGGGTTTCGGGGTCCAGGATTTCAATGATGGCCATCTCGGGTATTTCCCACAGGCCGTTTTTGTCCAGGCTCTCGCCCGCCACCACCCCAAGCTCGGAGGTGCCGTAGGCATCTACCGCAATTCCCCCTATGGCTTGCTCGAGCTTTTCACGGTAGCCCGGAACCGAGGTGAAGGGTTCTCCACCCGCCATCAGCAGCTCAAAGCGGCCCCCCGCCTGGGCTATCTTCATGGCAAAACTGGGGTTGCAGACCAGAATCTCAAAGCCATACTGTTGTTGCAGCTGAGCGATGCGCTCGGCCTCACCGGGGCCGTGGGGCAGCACCATTGCGCCAGCCCGCTGCAGGGCTTCGTGGAATAGCCATCCACCCGCAAAAATGTGGTACCCGAAGGCCACCAGGGCTTTCTTACCGCTCACTCCCAGGCGGCGCATCTGGGAAGCCAGGGCTTCAGCCTGGTATTCCACATCTTCGGCAGAAAGGTATTCAGGCATCCAGCCAATCGCCGGGCTGGGGGTCAGGTGCATCAGGGCCGCCCCCTGGGGTGGCTTTGGATGGGCCTGGATATGTGCCAACCACTCCTGGCGGGTGGTAAGGGGCAGTCTGGATATGGTTTCGGGGGTCAGGCTCGAGACATCCACCCCATCTAGCTTTTGTGCATAAACGGGATGATTTTGGGCTGCTGCAATCACTTCACGAAGGCGCTGGACTCGATCCATACACTCACTCCTTGTTTCAACACTACCGCGCAGATTATACGGGCTCCTGCCCACCCAAAAGGTTAGTCCGCGCCAAAGCAAGGGTCGGGAAACAGGATTTTTGACCCGTGTCCCGGATTTGGGAATACTCGCATTCAGCACAGCGTCGTATAGTTACCTGTACATTCTCACCAGAGTTTAGGATGTGCTCACGTTATTGCGAGCATCCGCAGGATGCGAAGCAATCCAGGTCGCCCTACCCGGTTGATAGTTTGATGAACTTGTTCTGGATTGCTTCGTCAGCTTATGGCCTCCTCGCAATGACAGCCGCCACTTGAGAGACTGGTTGGCGAGCGCTCGGGCCAAGGTTCGCCAGAATGTAAAAGCTCTTTTGCAACGCTGTACTGAGCAGCTTGTGCCACACGAAATACGCCAGCGTTTACCCAGTGTGTTCTGGAGTCCAAATACAGACCTTAATCGAAAAGGTCGAACAGTCTACCCAGCTTGCTTTTCTTCTTGCCGTGGCGCTTGTAGTACTCGTCGTCGTCGGTATCGTAGGGGTTGCGCTGATGGGGTGGGGGCGTGTATCCGCGGGTTTGCGGCGGGGCGTACTGCTGGCGGCGGTAGCTTTCGAGCTCGGCCTCGTACTCTTGTTCGTACTGGCGCACCTGGCCCAGCAGTTTTTCCATCTCGCCTCCGTCCAGCCAGACCCCTCGGCACTTGGGGCAGACATCGATGTGGACACCGTTGCGCTGGATTTCGTTCATTCCGGTTTCGCAGTTAGGACAAATCAGTAGGGGCATAACTTCCTCCAACCCCAGCGTGCCAGAAAGCCAAACTTGCGAACAGGACTAAAACACTATTCAAAAAACCGGTTTTGCCCTACAGTAATGAAGTAAAAAATACCTGTCCTGCACTCACAAACCTCATACTACAAATGGCTAAGGGCTTGTTCCAAATCGCTCTTGAGGTCTTCGAGATTCTCGATGCCGACCGACATCCGCACAAAGCCGTCGTGCAAACCCAGTTGTTCGCGTTCTCCCGACGCCAAAAAACGATGGGAGCTGGTGGCCGGGTGTGAGAGGGTGGTGTTAACCCCCCCTAGCGAAAGGGCCAGCTTGATGTGGCGAAGGTTGTGCAGCAGGGTGTTGACCGCCTGGCGGGAGGGCTCGAGCTCGAAGGATAGCATCGCGGCAAAACCATTTTGCAGCACCCCCTGTGCAGTCTGGTGATCGGGGTGGGAGGGCAGGCCAGGGTAGTGCACCTTGCGTACCCTGGGGTGAGCCTGTAAAAACTGCGCCAGGCTGGCAGCGTTGCTGGAAGCCCGCTGCATCCGGAGCTCGAGGGTTTCGGCGCCCCGCACACTGAGCCAGCATTCGTGGGGGTTGGAAACCAGCCCCATGCGAACCGCCACCGAGCGAATGGGTTCAATCAGGTCGCGCCGCCCGGCCAGGGCCCCTATCATCACGTCGCTATGGCCGCTGATGAACTTGGTCAGGCTTTCCATCACGATGTCTGCGCCATGCTGCAAGGGCCGGCAGTGGTAGGGCGAAGCAAAGGTGTTGTCCACCAGCACCAGCGCTCCGGCCTGCCGAGCCATTGCACTGAGCCTGGGCAGGTTCGGTATCCGCAGACGCGGATTGGAGGAGGTCTCGAGTACCAGCATCCGGGCCCCCTGGAGCGCTGTCTGGATTCGCTCAAAATCGGTGATTTCAAGCGTTACAACCTCCACACCGAACCGCCCCAGATCGTGCAAAACATTGAGGGTACTGCCATACAGGTCCTGCGAGGCCACAACCTTGCTTCCCTGGCCCAGCAAGCCCAGGAACGCTGCGCTTAAGGCGCTCATCCCACTCGCGCACGCCACCGCAGCCTCGGTATGGTGCAGCTTTGCAAAGAGGTTCTCGAGCGCACGGTGGTTGGGGGTTCCGTTGCGGCCATAGATGGCGCCGCGTTTGTCGCCAGCATAAACCGCGTCTACTTCGTCCAGGTCGCTAAAGGTCCAGGAAGCTGACTGGTAAATCGGCAAGGATACCGGTTGGTTGGCAGGTGTTTCAGCAGTAGCCCCGTGCACGACCAGGGTAGAGAGCGATTCCATGCACTACAGACTAACGCAATCTGCAACTCGAACCAGCGACCGCATTGTTAGGCTCTCCAACCAGGACGCTCGATGAAGTTTTGTTCACTGTTTGGGGTTGCATGGCCCCACAAACGTTACGCACATCTGGAAAAACGGGTTGAATATCACCCGGCGCTATCCTGCGTCGTCCTATACTCCGAAGCGATGAGCACCTTGATAGTCCCTCTTTTTCTCACTTTTGTACTGGGTGCGGCTGCTTATCTTGCACACCGCACCATGAACCAGGTGCACCGCCGCCTGCTCGAGTCCGAGCTGGGGGGGCGCGACTACCACCACCTGAGCGATCATGACCGCTACTTCATCAACGAGGCGGTCAACCTCAAATTCCAGCAGTCAGTGGGCGGCAAGATGGCCTCATTTGTGCTGCTGTACGCCTATCCCACCCTTTACATCGGCGAAAAGGTACTGGGCCGCACCCACTGGAGCGCGGTGGAGGTTTTTGGCGGCTCGTCGCTGTTTTATTTTGTGGCCATGACGCTGGTGGGGTGGTTTACGCAGGCAATCGTGCTGGGCTGAGCTATCACGTTCTTCACAGACGAAGCCGCCCATCCCGGCGACCACTGTTTTGTGCAGGACAAAGTTTTTGAAGTTGGATGGCTCGAACTATGGGAAGAGCGCTCTATCCTGGGCGTTTGAGCAACTCCAACGCAATCCAGAGCCCCAGCCGCCGCTCAGGGCTATCCAGATCACCCAGCATGCCCTTGAGCTGCTCGAGTCGGTAGTAGATACTCTGCCGGCGCACCCCCAGCTTGCGGGCTGTTTCAGCAATGTTAAACTGCGAAGCCAGCAGAGCCTCGAGGGTCGCCAGCAAGGTACTGCGGGGCCGACTGGGGAGGCTCAGAACGGTGCCCAGTTGCCGTTGTAAAAAACTTTTGTCGCGACCTGTCTCGACCAGGGCCTCCAGTAGCGACGCCAGCAGCGGCTCTTCCCTATCGGCTCCGGGGCGCAGAATTCGCTCGTGGGCGGCGCGGGTCAGGTCGGCGAAGCGCACCTCGCTGCGAAAAACCAGGATGGGGAATTGCAGCATACGGGCGGTCTGAAGCATCTCGGCGGGCACTTCCTGTAACCCCTGCACCAGCTCGAGGCAGAGCCCCCCCACCCCGGCCTCGGCCAGCGAGCGCACATAAGCCACTCGAGCCTCCGGGGTGGCCCGCGCCAGTTCCAGCCCCGTGCAAAGTACCAGTTCACCCCCCGACAGCAGCCGGGCCACGTCCAACACTTCGGCTACATGAACCCAGGTGATATGGCTGTCGAGCTTGGCTTGCCCCGACAGCAGCTCCGCCCCCGCAAAGGCAGGTAGCTCGAGGATCTGGCGCAGGGTAGGAAGGCTCATTGATCGGTCATACCACCTTTGCTTGAACTACTCGCACAGTGTTAGAGCGCTCGGCTAGGGAGTAGGGGTCTGGGGGTAGGGCGAAGAAGCTGGAAAATCACTTCCGACCTCAATCACCCACTCCAACCTTGTGAATAGTTGAAACTCGGTTATGTGCCTAAAGTTGGTATCACGGGTCGAAGCCTATACTGGGTTGAAACCTCAACTTATACCAACTCTGCGCGTGGGCGCCGCTAAACGCGCCCCTCACTTGCCGCGCCAGGGGCGCGTCCGAGGAACTTGTATATCGCTTTTGGGTCACTTCTGAGCAGATTCGGTATTAACACTACTGGCTCAGTATCCAGCGCATGGTTTTGTTGGCCAGTCGATCCAGCGCCTGCACCGACATCTCGAGGTGCTCTTCCCGGGTGTCCTCGATTTTGTTGTGGCTGATGCCGTGCAGGCTCTGCACGAACATCATCACTGTGGGAATGCCTGCTCGGGCCACCTCAGCCGCGTCGTGCAGCGGCCCCGAGGGCAGGCGGTGCGAGACCCCCGCCACCTCGCGGATGGCTTCGTCACAAAACTCAATGAGCTGGGGGTGGAAGGGGATCGGCTCGATGTTCCAGATACGACTCCACTCCACGGTGCAATTTTCTTCCTGGGCAAACCGCTCGCTGGCTTCACGGGCCTCGCGGTACATCTGGGCCAGTACCGCTGCATCGAGATCGCGCTGATCGAGGGTACACTCACAGCGCCCCACCACCGCCGTCACGATGCCGGGATAGGTCTTGACGCTGCCCATGGTGCAGACTGCATCGGGGTGCTTCATGGCTATTGGGCGGATTTCCAACGCCAGCTTAGCCGCAGCGGCCAGCGCATCTTTGCGGCGGTTCATGGGTGTGGAGCCGGAGTGTGCCTCCTGGCCGTAAAAGGTAATGGCGTGGCGCTCCACCCCCTTGGTGCCCAGCACCACCCCCAGTGGCAGGCCTTTGTCCAGCAACACCGGGCCTTGCTCAATGTGGAGCTCGAGGTAAGCTGCTGCATTCTTTTGCTCGGCCTGGGCCTCGGGAAAACGGTCAATGTCCACTCCGCAACGCTTCAGGGCATCTTCCAGGCGTATGCCATCTTTATCGGTGCGGCCCCGGTCGGCTTCGATGGTGTGGGTTCCTGCAAAGGCCGAGGAGCCCAGCAGGCTGCGCCCAAAGCGGGCCCCCTCCTCGTCGGCCCAGTCAACCAGTCGCACCGTGACAGGAGGCCTCCCGTTATACTCCCTGGCAATCCGGCGCAGAACCTCGAGGCCCGCCAGCACGTTCAAACACCCATCCAGCCAGCCCCCGCCCGGTACCGAGTCCAGGTGGCCACCAATCAGGAGTGCTTTCTCGCTTTCCCCTTTCAACGTAACCCAGTTGTTGCCCGCTGCGTCGTAGTGTTGCTCTACCGGCAGGTCCTCTAGCTTCCGGTTGAACCACTCCCGCGCTTTCAGCCAGGTATCGGTCCAGGCTACCCGCCAGGCTCCGTTCTCGTCGGCGGTCAGGTCGCGCAGTTCCTTGAGTTCGTTCACCGTTCGTTTAGGATCTAGCATCTTTCCTCCTGGTATCGAAATCATGTGAATTTTACCCCTCTCCAGAGCAACTTTCACGCACACGCCTTGGCGGGCTCGAGCTTTTGGGGGCAAAAAAGGGGCGACCCAAAGGCCGCCCCAACAAACCTGTGTCTCTAGCGATAATCCCTTGCACGTTTGCCTGTTGCGGCTTCCCAGGGACCATAGTCCACCGTGGCAGCGGGTGGGTCTTTGGTTAGAATGCCCTGCTCGCGGAGCAAACGCACCGAGGCCTGGTAATCAGCGGGCACCAGGAAACCCGCCCAGCCCTTGGTGGTGGCGCCTGCATTGTAGAGCTTGGCGATTTCGGCCATCTGCCAGGTCTGGTGGCCTTTGGCATCGGCGCGGGTGCCCGAGCCCTTGCAGGTGTTACCACAGACCGGCAGCACGTACTTCTCCACCGTCTCGGCCTGGTTGGCCACGGCCCAGTTCCAGCCCTGAATAGACGCGCGAATCAGTCGGGCCGCAACCTGCCGACCCGTAAGGCCCGAGCCCTTGAAATTGCGGTCGTTGAGCACCCGCTCCGTGGTAAAAATCAGGTCTTCCAGCAGGTTGATGCCCTCATCGGCCAGTTTGAACACATCCACCTTGGTCTCGTCGTAGCCCAGCCCGGCAATCTGGTTGACCTCGTTATAGGTCATGGCCGACACCAGCTGCACCTTGTCGGGGAAGACCAGGGCCGGATCAAAGGGATAGCTCACCGCCGTTACATCGGGGTTGGTCGCTCGTGGATCCAGCGAGCTGGTCAGACCACACTTGCGAAAGAGGGCCACTGCCGGATACTCGTTACCGGAGGGCCAGACCCCCACGCTCTTGCCCTTCATATCTTTACAGAGGTCTTTGATGCCGGTGGACTTGAGCGAGACCAGCGTAAAGCCGGAGCGCTGGAAAATTTGGGCAATGTGCACCACCGGGATACCCCGCTCGCGGGCCGTCAGAAGGTCGGCAATCCAGGTTGTGCCGAAATCGGCAGCACCGGACTGCACCACCTGGATGGGCGACTGGTCGCCCGCAGGCAGCAGGGTCACGTCGAGCCCCTGGGCGCGGAAAAAGCCCCGCTCCTTGGCCACAAAGAAGCCAGCAAACTGCGCCTGTGGGAACCACTTGAGCTGCAAGTTGACCTTAACCAGATTCTGCTGTGCGCTCGCCAGCGACGCTAACAAGAAGACTGCCAGTACCCATACGACCGACCATTTCTTCATTCTTGCCTCCTTTTGTGCCAGAGCGACTTCAAACGGTAGCCTACTGCAACCTACAACCCCCTTGTCAAGCTTCCTAACTCACCTCCCTCGCATTGCTCAACGCTCATACCAGATGACCCATAGCCAGGGAAAACGCCTCGCCATAGGCCATCTCGGAAAAAAACAAACCCGCCTGCCAGGCTCAGCTAGAGACCGTAGGTGCGAGCCTGGCATAAAGAACCTTAGCGGAAAGATACGTGCCACCCCGTTAACCTCCGCTCGAGACCGTAGGTGCGAGCTTGGCATAAAGAACCTTAGCGGAAAGATACGTGCCACCCCGTTAACCTCCGCTCGAGCCACGCCACCAGGTTGTACCAGGCGATGCCGATCAGCGAGGCCACAATAATCGCCGACCACACGATATCGAAGCCAAACCGGCCTGCCTCGATCTGGATCCGAAAACCCAGACCCTGCCCGTTGGCCCCAAAAAACTCACCCACAATGGCCCCAATCATGGCCAGGGTAGTTCCGAGCTTGAGGGCATTGAAGATGAAGGGCAGCGCATTGGGCAACCGCAGCCAGCGATACTGCTGTACCTCGTTGGCCGCATACGAACGCATCAGATCGAGCGACAGGGGGCTTACCTCGCTAAGACCCCGGAAGGTATTTACTACCACCGGAAAAAACACCGTGATGGCCACAATCACCGCTTTGGACTGCCAGTCTATGCCTACCATCTTGACCAGTACCGGGGCCAGGGCCACGATGGGAATGCTGCTAAAAACCGTGGCATAGGGCAACAGGCCCCGCTCCAGAAACACATACCGGCTTACCAGTAGCGCTGTAATTACGCCTAGCCCGCAACCAATCAAATACCCGACAAGCGCCTCCAGCACCACTGTCTGAAAGGCATCTTGTAGCAGCACATCTCGCACCGCAAAAAAAGTGGAGAGCACCCGGCTGGGGGTCGGGATAAGCCCAGGGGGAACCTGGTAGGCCCGCAACAGGGCTTCCGCCGTCACCACCACAACCAGCAAGGTCAGGGCTGCCGGGGTAAAGCCTATGACGGGGTTGGGGGTGTGCACAAACTGGTTGGCCACCCAGGCGATGCCGAGAGCTGCCAGCAGAAAACCGGCCCCAATCAGCAGTTTTTGAGGACCCGAAGCAGGTTCAGTCTGGTTCCACCAGCTCACAATGAACCAGAACAAAATACCAAACCCCACCACGAGCAGCACCCAGCCCAGCAGAGCCTGGGTCCAGACGGACTTGGTCGGTTGAGCCACCATTAGCCAGCTCCTCCACGCTCAGATACCCTGGCTTGCTTGGGCAGAGGCGTAGCGGTTGTTCTGGAACGTTGCCAGGGGGTTAGCAAGCGCTCCAACCAGTTCACCAGAGCCACCAGCAAAATACCCAGCACCGCCGAAGAAAGCATGATGACCCACATCGCCACCACATCCGAAGCGCGGGAGTTTTCGGCCAGCATCTTGCCGATGCCCTGAAAGCTGATGGTGGAAATTTCGGCCACAATGGCCCCAATCAAAGCCGCCGTCATGGCCACCTTGAAGGCTGTAAAAAGATAGGGAATCGAGGCCGGAAAGCGCAGCTTCAGATAGGTCTGCCAGTTGTTGGCGTTGTAGGTTTTCATCAGGTCGAGGCTGAGAGGGTCGGGGCTCTTGAGCCCCTTGGCCACTCCGATGGCGATAGGGAAAAAAGCAATATAAGCAGCGATGATGGCCTTGGGCAGCCAGCCCTGTACCCCATACTGGCCCAGCACCACCACCAACATGGGCGCGATGGCGATGATCGGCACCGTCTGCGAGGCCACAATCCAGGGCAACATGGAGCGCTCGAAGGCCCTCGAGGCCACCATCCCGATGGCGAAAAAGAAGCCCACCAGGGCCGCAAGCAGCAGGCCCACAATGGTCTCGAGCGCCGTCACGAGAGCATTTAGGGGAATGGCGTTGGGGGAGTTGAGGGGAAACATCAGGTTTCGAAAACCATTCCAGAGCTGCTGCGGCGAGGGCAGCACCGGGCTTCTGAGCTGGGTAGCGCACTCGAAGGCTGTTTTGCAAGGGAGCGCCGCTCCGGTGTCCAGCGCCCGCTGGGCCGCCGGAATGTTGGCCAGATACATCAGCGGCCAGTATAGGGCCAGCGCAATGAGGGCCACTACCAGCATGGGCCCCAAATTGGGCGAGATACGGGTCATTCGGTCACCTCGTATCCATGCCCCTTACGCAGGGCCTCGCGTACCTCGGTGGCAATCTGGAAGAACTCCGGCAGTTCGCGGGTCTCGAAGGTACGGGGCTGGGGCAGATCCACCGGAATCACCGTCTCGATTTTGCCGGGGCGGGGGGTCATCACCACGATGCGGGTCGAGAGGAAGACCGCCTCGGGGATGGAGTGGGTCACGAAGATGATGGTCTTGCCGGTCTCGCGCCACAAGCGCAACAGCTCCAGGTTCAGGTTCTCGCGGGTAATCTCGTCCAGTGCGCCAAAGGGCTCGTCCATAAACAGGAGTTGGGGGTCGAAGGCCAGCGCACGGGCAATGGAGACGCGCTGCTGCATCCCCCCCGAAAGTTGCCAGGGGTAGTGCCTGGCAAACTTTTCCAGCCCCACCAGCGCCAGCATCTTCTCGGCTCTGGCTTTGCGCTCAGGAGCCGGGAAGTTCATCACCTCCAGGGGCAGCATCACATTGGACAGCACCGTGCGCCACTCCATCAGGGTGGGTGCCTGAAAAACATAGCCGTAGGCCCGGCTCTTGCGGGCCTCCTCCGGGTTTTTTCCACTGATCTGGATGGTTCCCGAGGTGGGCTTGATGAGGTCGGCCAGCAGCCGGAGCAGGGTGGTCTTGCCACAGCCCGAGGGCCCAATCAGGCTGATGAACTCACCCTGGGCAATCTCGAGGTTGGCATCTTTGAGGGCAACCGTGCCGGTCTGAAAAACCATCGAGACCTGTTGCACCGAAACAATGGGACGGGCCTCGAGGCTGGTGCTGGATGGGTGGGTGTGCGGGGTGTTGGACTGCATCATGGTCTTCCCTATTGGTGTCGCTGGCCGGTCAGGGCGGCGGTCACGCCCAGTCCGATATAGATACCTCCGGTTACCAGCCGCTGCCCCTGGGCAAAGCGGGGCTCCTTGGTTTTGCGCCGGAGCCAGCCCCCCAGCGTGCTCGAGAGGAGCGCATAGGCTCCATCGCTGAAGGTGGCCAGGGTAATGAAAACCAGCCCCAGCAGCAAGAACTGCAACGAGGCAGCTCCCCTGGCCGGGTCTACAAACTGCGGCAGAAAGGCAAAGAAGAAGAGGGCGGTTTTGGGGTTCAGGGCGTTGACTACAAAGCCTTGCAGAAAAATGCGCCCCAGGGGCTGCCGGTCCAGAGCGCCAAGCTCCACAGGCTCCCTCGAGAGCCAGGTACGAAGGCCCAGATACACCAGATAGGCCGCGCCTGCATACTTAACCAGGTTGAAGGCCAGGGCGCTGGAAAGCAAAATGGCCGAAAGGCCCAGCGTGGCCATCAGCACATGCACCATCCCGCCGCACTGGATGCCCAGCACGCTGGCCACCCCCGCCGCACGGCCCTGCGAGGCGCTGCGGGTGACGATGTACAGCACCGCAGGGCCAGGAATCAGAAGCAGTGCCAGGCTGGCCAGGGCGAACACCAGCAGTTGGTCAGGGGGTATCAGCATCCAGACCTCTTCTCAGATGGGGATTCTACCGCGCCATGCATAAATATCCAACCTTCTCACCACTTCCTGGGTCCACGCTGTGCGATCACGATTAGTAAACCACCAACAACCACAAATAGCGCCCAGGCCGAGCTACCTCCCAGCGCCAGAAGCACCCCAATCGAAAGACATACGCCCCCCAGGAAGCTGAGCACCTGCTTCGGCTTCATCAGAAATACATGGGCTCGCGCCGCAGGAGCTTACCCCGCCCCTTTTCGCCCACAAACTGCCCATCGCGCACCGCCACCTTGCCCCGCACCGTGACCACACTGGGTTTGCCGTCTATCTCGAAGCCCTCAAAGCCGTTGTAATCGTTGTTCACGCTCTGGGTAGCAACCGAAATCTTGCCCCGGTAGTGGGGGTCATACACGACCAGGTCGGCGTCACTTCCCACCGCGATGGTGCCCTTGCTCGGGAACAGGCCAAAGAGCTTGGCCGCCCGGGTGCTGGCCGCATCCACAAAGCGGTGAATGTCGAGCTGGCCCCGGCTCACTCCATAGGTGTAGAGCAGGTTCACCCGGTCTTCAATGGCCGGGATGCCGTTGGGAATCGATGTAAAGGCATCCTTGCCGAGCAGCTTCTGCGAAGTGTCGAAGGGGCAGTGGTCGGTGCCCACGGTGTCAATAAAGCCCTGGGCCAGCGCGTCCCACAGGGCTTTTTGGTTGCGCTTCTCGCGCAGCGGGGGCGACATGATGTATTTCATGGCCTCCACCCCGCCCTGCTCTGCGTAGGTCTTGTCCAGCAGAAAGTGAGGGATGACCGACTCAATATACAGGGGTACACCACGGGCCTTGGCGGCCAAAGCTGCATCGAGGGCAGGCTTACAGGAGAGGTGCACCACGTAGCCGGTGGCTCCGGTGTTCTCGAGGAAGGTAGCAAAGCGGTTGGTGCCCTCGGCCTCGACCGACTCGGGGCGGCTGGGCTCGTGCCACTCGGGGCCGGTCTTGCCTTCGGACAGGAGTTTTTGTTGCAACTGGCCCACCAGCTCAGCATTCTCGCAGTGGGCGGTCACGATTACCCCCAGCTCTTTGGCCAGCCGCAGGGTCTGGTACATCTCCCCGTCTTCCACCCCAAAGAAGTTCTTGTAGGAGAGGAAAATCTTGAAGCTGCTGATGCCGTCGGCCACAATCTCGCGGAGCTGGGCCTCGGTCTTTTCGTCGAACTTGGACACCGCCATGTGGAAGGTGTAGTCGCAGTAGCTGTTCCCCTCGGCCTTGCTCTTCCAGAGCTGATAACCTTCCAGGGCATCGTCGTTGCGGCTGGGGCAGCACATCTCGATATAGGTGGTGGTGCCCCCCATCAGCGCCGCCTTGGAGCCCGTTTCGTGGGTGTCCTTGGCGAAGGTCGCCATGAAGGGCAGATAGATGTGGACGTGCGGGTCTATAAAACCCGGAAACACATACTTGCCCGAGGCGTCTATCACCTCCGTACCGGGCGGGGCGTCCAGGTTCTGCCCAATGCGCGTGATGGTCTCGCCTTCAGCGTAGATGTCGGCTTTGTAGCGGCTGTCTGCGGTGATGATTTCGCCGTTTTTGATGAGTAAAGGCATGCGTTTCCCCCTTATATTTACAGGCGATATTTTTTTCTTATCGATAGCAAATCTCGCGGTGAAATCTCTTCAGAACTCATGAAACCATCTGATACCCAATCACGTCCCCAAAAAAAGTACCAGACTTACCCTCGGGTTGGAGAACAACATAAAATCTTCCGAACTCGACTAAAATAAGGGACTGCACCTAAGAATGCCCCAAGAAGATACTCGAAGGCATCAGGCAAACATCAAGCGACCTTTAGGTTGTGGAATGGGTCTCCCTAGTTCCTTGGCTGTCTCAATCCATTCTGAAACTACCACCTGGACATTCTCCAAAGCCTCTTGCTGGGTAGCGCCATCTGCCGCGCAACCGGGCAGCTCAGGCACTTCGGCGATAAAGGCTTGATCCTCCTCGCTCCAGTACAGAATAACCTCGTATTTATGATTCATCCTCACCTCCCAAACGGTACTTCACAATCACGCTCCTAACCTGCTTGACCTGATAGGGCTTGGCCTTTCCACCTTCTCTTGGTTGCAAATTCAAGATTTCCTCCACACCTGGCTTACTAAAAATATGATGGCTGCCTTTGATGCGTTCGTCAAAGCCCAGCTTTTCGAGGAGTCTACATAGGCCATCAAATGGGATGTTTGTATCGGAAGTAGCGCGCAAGATTTTGACCAATAGCTTCTCAGCTTCGCCCATATCAGTGAATCTCGATCCCCACCTCCTCCCGGTACCGCTTCATGGCCTCCCAGTCCTCGGTCACCTCGGGGCGCTTCTCGGTAAGCTCACGCCAGGTGACGCTTGCACGGCCCGAAGGCACCTCTACCATCTCGATGCAACCCTCCACCGGGCATACGTTGTGGCACAGGCGGCAGCCCACACAGTCTTCTTCGCGCACCACCGGCTGGGGGCGGGTGCTCACGGCCTCGAGCTTGCCGTTGGAGTGTACATCGTAGCGGAAGGGCGGCACCACGTTGCCGCTGGCATCAACCAGGTCAATGCACTGGTGGGCGGTATCGTTGCAGGCCACGTAGCACAGGTTGCAGCGGATGCACTTGTCGGGGTCAATGCGTGCCACCGCCCGGAAAGAGAGGTCGAAGTCGTTGAAGTCGGAGATTCGGTGCAGGCTCTTGCCCACCACGTCAGAGATGGTCTTGAAGCCCTTGGCATCCATCCAGGCGTTGAGGCCGTCCACCAGGTCTTCGATGATGCGGAAGCCATAGTGCATAACCGCCGTGCAAACCTGCAGGCTGGTTGCGCCCAGCAGCAAAAACTCGGCGGCGTCTTTCCAGGTCGAGATGCCCCCCATGCCCGAGATGGGCACCCCGTAGCGGCGAACCTCGTCGTCCACCCCTAAAGAGGACAAAAAGTTCAGGGCGATGGGCTTAACCGCCGGGCCTGCGTACCCTCCGTGGCCGCCCTTCCCTCCGATGTTGGGGGTGATTTCCAGGGTATCAAGGTTGATCCCAACGATGGAGTTGATGGTATTGATCAGGGAAAGACCATTGGCGCCCGCCGCCAGGGCCGCTCGAGCGGGCGGCACCACCGAGGCCACGTTGGGGGTCAGTTTCACAATGACCGGAATTTTGGCCACCTCGGTGACCCAGGAGGTAATCATCTGGCAGTACGAGGGCACCTGACCGACCGCGCTGCCCATACCCCGCTCGCTCATGCCGTGGGGGCAGCCGTAGTTGAGCTCGATGCCGTCGGCTCCGGTATCTTCAATACGCATCACGATATCGCGCCAGACTTCAGGCTTGGACTCGACCATAGCGGAGACAATGACCGCACGGTCGGGCCAGTTGCGCTTCACATCCCGGATCTCCTTCAGGTTGACCTCGAGGGGCCGATCAGAAATCAGCTCCACGTTGTTGATGGCCAGCATTTTCTGGCCCCCGTAGTGCCAGGCCCCATAGCGGTTCGAGACGTTCAGCACCGGCGCCCCAATGGTCTTCCAGACCGCCCCACCCCAGCCGTGCTCAAAAGCCCGATGGATCTGTGCGCCCGAGTTGGTGGGGGGCGCTGAGGCCAGCCAGAAAGGGTTGGGGGACTTGATGCCGGCAAAGTTGATGCTAAGGTCTGCCATTATGTGCTCCTTTCAGTCGCGCTGAAAGCTAGAGGCTCATAGCCAAGAAAAGCAACCTCTGTTTCGCCAATTCGCCAAATCAATCATCGGCGGCTGCGCCCATCCCGGCCATCAGGTTGCGGTGAATCGCAAACGCCGCCAGTTTGCCGTCCTGCACTGCCATCACGGTAGAGGCTGCGCCTTTGGCCCGGATGCAGTCGCCCCCGGCAAAAACGCCGGGCAGGCTGGTCTCGTAGTTCTGGTTGACCTTGATGAAGCCTTTGTCGGTCTCGAGGCCCAGCAACTGGGCCACCGCTGGTTTCTCCTGGCCAATGGCCTTCACCACCTGATCGCAGGGCAACACGAACTCTGACCCAGGCACGGGCAGGGGGGCGGGCCGGCCCGAGGCGTCGGGGGCCCCCAGGGCCATGCGCACACACTTCAGGCCCACTACCTGACCGTTCTCCACCAGCACCTCCACGGGCTGGGTCAGGAAGCGGAACTCCACCCCTTCGTTTTTCACAAAGCTGTACTCGAAATCGTAGGCCGTCATCTCGCGCTCGGTACGGCGGTAGACCATCGTGACCCGCTCGGCTCCCAGGCGCTTGGCAATGGTCGCACAGTCCACCGCGGTATTGCCCGCGCCAATCACCACCACCTGATGCCCTACCTTCAGGCTTTCAGGATTCATCTTGGAGGTCTCGATGTACTGCAGACCGTCCAGGATGTAGTCCTCTCCTGGAATTCCCATCTTGGGCACGGCCCCCAGGCCCACGCTCAGGAACACCGCATCGAAAGCCTGCTTCACCTCGTCCCAGGAAAGGTTTCGGCCCAGCTCCATCTGGGTCTTGATCTCCACGCCCAGCCGCCGCACCATCTCGGCCTCGGCCTGGGCCACCTCCACCGGCTCGCGCAGCACGATGATGCCGTAGGTTGAGAGCCCGTTGGGGAGCTCACGCTTCTCGAACACCGTGACGCTATGCCCCAGCTTGGCCAGCTCACCGGCGCAGGTCAGGCCCGCGGGCCCCGCCCCAATCACCGCGACCTTCTTGCCCGTAGGGGGGCCCGGCTTGAACACGTCAATCCCACGCTCGTAGACGTAATCAGTCGCATAGCGCTGCAAGCGCCCAATGGCGATGGGTTTGTGCTCAGCTCCAAGTACACAAGCACCCTCACACAACTCCTGCACGGGGCAGACCCGCGCACAGGTGGCCCCCATCAGGTTGGACTCCAGAATCGTGCGGGCCGAGCCCACCACATTCTGGGTGGCAATCTTCTTGATGAACCTGGGAATGTCGATGTGGGTGGGACAGGCGTGGGTACAGGGCGCGTCGTAGCAGTAGAGGCAGCGGTTGGCTTCGACCAGTGCCTCGTGGTCGGTCAGGGGCGGGTAGTATTCGGACAGGACTTCTTCAAGCTTGATGATCTGCACGCTTCCTCCTTCATCGGGCCTATAGCAGTAACAAAGGGCAAAAACCCTCTCGGTGATTGATCACTAAGACGGTTCGTGCCCTCACGGGAGCCGATTTAACCTAGTTGGTTTTTGCTAACAGGAATATACGAGCCAGGTTAGAACGTTGTCAAGCACACGTTTCCCGGTTAGAAGGCCCTGCTTTATGCAACATCGTGAATGAATTTCCAATAACCCTTGCTCGAGGTTCAAAAATTGTGTATATGTTCAAAAATTGTGTATATAGTGAAACGAAATTATTTCATTATGTCTTGACTTAAATATGTTTATGTTATATACATATTCTATGGCGCTCAAACGAACTACGCGCGATAATAAAGCTGCCCGCGACCTACTGATGGATATTGCCACTGGCGCGATTGCGGCTCTGTTGCTGGTGGTTTTTGCCCTGATGATACCCACAATCTGAGCCTGCGAGCGGATGCCGTCTCGAGACCAGTTCACTGTTAAACCCCGCGTCAAAGTTGACTATGCCGTAGAATTTGTATGTGTACGAGACCCTTGAAGGTACGGTTTTGCAAGCCCGGATCGCCAGCATTCATGGAGCGGTTTTCTATGACGTGGTGTTGCAAACGGGCCACACCGCCCGTCAGTTGCGCTTTCAGGACACGTTTTTGAACCCTGCACCCGAGCCAGGAGAGTATCTAAAAATTGAACTTATTTTGGGGAACGTGAGCGACGTGCAGCGAATTCCGGCTCCATAACGGCCTTCAAGAACGGCAAAAGATGCTGCAACTCCGAGAATTGGCTAAACAAACCTTGAGTAAGGTAGGCTCAAGTAGCCTAAGTGTAAGATTTGACCCTATCCATGTCCCACCACCTTATAAAATCAAAACATATATCGCTCCCATCCCGCCGAGAGAGCGACGAACCCCAGGCGGAACTCAGGAGATAGATACCATATGCGCTTAGAACTGCCGGTCATTCCACTGCGAAATACCGTCATCTTGCCGCATACCACTACCCCGGTGGATGTGGGCCGTGCCAAAAGCAAGCGTGCGGTCGAAGAAGCAATGGGTGCCGACCGGCTGATCTTCCTGGTAGCACAGCGCGACCCGGAAGTAGACGATCCCACCCAGGACGACCTGTATGTGTGGGGGGTGCAGGCCGTGGTGAAGCAGGCCATGCGCCTGCCCGATGGCACTTTGCAGGTCATGGTCGAGGCCCGCGCCAGGGCCGAGGTCAAGGACTATATCGCAGGGCCGTTCCTGCGGGCCCGGGGCGAGGTGTACTCCGAGGTTTTCCCCGCCGACGAGACCGTGACCCGTGTGCTGGTGGAAGAACTCAAGGACGCTTTCGATAAATATGTGACCAGCCACAAGTCGCTACGACTGGATCGCTATCAACTTGAGGCCGTGAAGGGCACCACCGACCCGGCCATGCTGGCCGATACCATCACCTATCACTCGACCTGGACGGTGGCCGAGAAGCAGGAAATCCTCGAGCTGACCGATATCGAGGCCCGGCTCAAGAAAGTGCTGGAATTTCTCAGTCGGGATCTGGAGCGCTTCGAGCTGGACAAGAAGGTGGCCCAGCGGGTCAAAGATCAGATGGACTCCAACCAGCGCGAGTACTACCTGCGCGAGCAGATGAAAGCCATCCAGAAAGAGCTGGGTGGGGGCGAAGACGGGCTGAGCGACCTGGACGCGCTGCGTAAAAAGATCGAAGAAATCGGAATGCCCGAGGCCGTTAAGACCAAGGCCCTCAAGGAACTCGATCGCCTCGAGCGCATGCAGCAGGGCAGCCCCGAGGCCACCGTGGCCCGCACCTATCTGGACTGGCTAACCGAGGTTCCCTGGACCAAAGCCGACCCCGAGGTGCTGGACATTGCCCACACCCGTCAGATTCTGGACGAGGACCACTTCGGCCTCAAGGATGTCAAGGAGCGCATCCTGGAATACCTGGCGGTGCGCCAGATGACCGCCCACCTGGAGGTGCGCAACAAGGCCCCCATTCTGGTACTGGTTGGGCCGCCGGGGGTTGGCAAGACCTCGCTGGGCCGCAGCATCGCCCGCAGCATGAACCGTAAGTTCCACCGCATCTCGCTGGGTGGGGTGCGCGACGAAGCCGAAATCCGGGGGCACCGCCGCACCTACATTGGGGCCATGCCGGGCAAGCTGATCCACGCCATGAAGCAGGTGGGGGTGGTCAACCCGGTCATCCTGCTGGACGAAATTGACAAGATGAGTTCGGACTGGCGCGGCGACCCCGCCAGCGCCATGCTGGAAGTGCTCGACCCCGAGCAAAACAACACCTTTACCGACCACTACCTGGACGTGCCCTACGATCTCTCCAAGGTCTTCTTCATCACCACCGCAAACACCCTGCAAACCATCCCCCGGCCCCTGCTGGACAGGATGGAGATCATCGAGATTCCGGGCTACACCAACCTCGAGAAAGCCGCCATCGCCCGCCAGTACCTCTGGCCCAAACAGGTCAAGGAAGCCGGTATGGAGGGCAAGATTGAAGTGACCGATGCTGCCATTATGCGGGTGATTAACGAATACACCCGCGAGGCCGGGGTGCGGGGCCTCGAGCGCGAGATGGGCAAGATTGCCCGCAAGGGCGCCAAGTTCTGGCTCGAGGGCAAATGGCAAGGCTTGCGCACAGTGGACGCGCCCGACGTACCCACCTACCTGGGCATCCCGCGTTTCCGCCTCGACAAGGCCGAGACCGAGCCCCAGGTGGGCACCGCCCAGGGCCTGGCCTGGACGCCGGTGGGCGGCACCCTGCTCACCATTGAGGTGGCTGCGGTTCCCGGCAGCGGCAAACTCTCGCTCACCGGTCAACTGGGCGAGGTTATGAAGGAGTCGGCCCAGGCCGCCCTCACCTACCTGCGGGCCCACACCCAGACCTACGGCCTGCCCGAGGACTTTTACAACAAGGTAGACCTGCACGTACACGTCCCCGATGGCGCCACCCCCAAGGACGGTCCCAGTGCCGGCATCACCATGACCACCGCCATCGCCAGCGCCCTGAGCCGCCGTCCGGCCCGCATGGACATCGCCATGACCGGCGAGGTCAGCCTGCGCGGCAAGGTGATGCCTATTGGTGGGGTAAAGGAAAAACTGCTGGCAGCCCACCAGGCGGGTATCCACAAGATCGTGCTGCCCAAGGACAATGAACCGCAGCTCGAGGATCTGCCCAAGGAAGTGCTGGAAGGGCTGGACATCAAGCTGGTAGAGGACGTGAGCCAGGTGCTGGAGTATCTGCTGCTACCCGAGCCTGCCATGCCCCCCGTGGTGCAACCCGGCGACAACCGCCAGCAACCCGGTGCAGGCGCCTAGAGTCCGGAAAACTGCCCCCTCTCCATGAGTCAGGGAGGGGGCTTTCTTGTCTTGTGGATAGCCTGGTCGTGCATTGACATCTCGGGCGATTGGGTGGGATAGAATACCAAATCTGCTCAGAAGTGACCCAAAAGCGATATAAGAGACCCTCGGACGCGCCCCCTGGCGCGGCAAGTGAGGGGCGCGTTTAGCG
>FWPV01002407.1_pt1 | contig 46300 bp, 47 predicted proteins | sample 2228371 | NCBI WGS metagenome assembly FWPV01 (sample SAMEA103939776, study PRJEB20133) | metagenome | reverse complement strand
CGGAGAAGTCGAAGGGGACGAAGGTTTTCGCCCTCACCGGGAAGGTGAAGAACACGGGGCTGGTGGAAGTTCCCATGGGGACCACGATCCGCGAGGTCGTCTTCGACATCGGGGGCGGGATCATCAACGACAGGAAGTTCAAGGCGGTCCAGATCGGCGGGCCTTCCGGCGGATGCCTGACCGAGGAACACCTCGACCTCCCGATCAGCTACGAGTCCCTGACCGGGGCCGGGGCCATCATGGGATCGGGCGGGCTGGTCGTCGTGGACGAGGACACCTGCATGGTGGACCTGGCCAGGTTCTTCCTCGAGTTCACCCAGCGGGAGTCCTGCGGCAAGTGCGTTCCCTGCCGGGAGGGGACCAAGAAGATGCTGGACCTCCTGACGCGAATTACGGAAGGCAAAGGAAAGCCGGGTGACATCGAGAAGCTCGAGTACCTGGGCAACCAGGTCAAGGAGGCTTCCCTCTGCGGGCTGGGACAGACGGCCCCGAACCCCGTCCTCACCACCCTTCGCTACTTCCGCCACGAGTACGAGGCCCACATCAACGACAAGAAGTGCCCCGCCGGAGCCTGCCTGGCGCTGACGAACTACGTCATCGATCCCGGCAAGTGCATCGGCTGCACCAAGTGTGCCCGGATCTGCCCTGCCGGTGCCATCACGGGCGAAATCAAGAAGACTCATGTCATCGATACCGAAAAGTGCGTCAAGTGCGGCGCCTGCGCGGAGGACTGCCCCGTGAAGGCCATCGCCCGGCGCTGACGAGGAGGTCGGGAAGAGATGCAAGGCATCGAAGCGATCATCAACGGCAAGAAGATCGTCGCCGAACCCGGGATGACGATCCTCCAGGCCGCACGCGTCAATGGGATCCACATTCCCACACTGTGCGACCACCCGGTCCTGAAACCTGTTGGAGCCTGCCGGGTCTGCCTGGTGGAAGCGGAAAAGAACCCGAAGCTTTTGACTTCCTGCACGACGCCGCTCGCCCCCGGCATGATCGTGCACACCCATTCAGAGAGGGTCCTCGAGGCGCGTCGTGCCGTGGTCGAGCTGATCCTGGTCCGGCACCCGCTGGACTGCTTCTCCTGCCCGAGCAACGGGAAGTGCGGGCTGCAAGACGTGGCTTACGAACTCGGCATCAAGGACTCCCGCTTTGCGGACGAGGGCGACACCTGCAGGAGCCACGCCATAGAGGATGCGAACCCCTTCTACGTCCGCGACATGAACAAGTGCATCCTTTGCGGCCGCTGCATCCGTGCCTGTGACAGCCTGGCCCAGGTCCATGCCATCGATTTCCAGGACCGCGGCATCAGGACGATGGTGCAGCCCCCCGTGGGCAGGGACCTGGAGCACTCCGACTGCACCTTCTGCGGTCAGTGTGTCCAGTTGTGCCCCGTAGGCGCCCTCGCCGAGAAGACCTCGATTGGCCAGGGGCGCCCGTGGGAGATGGAAACGGTAAAGACCGTCTGCTCCTACTGCGGGGTGGGCTGCGAACTGAACGTCCAGGTCAACCGGAAGACCGGCCGGATCGCCAACGTAACGACAGACTACGGTTCCCCGACAGGCCTGAACGAAGGGCGCTGCTGCGTGAAGGGGCGTTTTGCCTGGCAGTTCGTCCACAGCGACGATCGCCTCACGAAACCTCTTATCAGGGAGAACGGCACGTTCCGGGAAGCCAGCTGGGACGAGGCCCTGAACACGGTTGTCGGGCGGCTCGGCCACATCCGGGAAGAGTACGGGCCGGACGCGATCGGTTTCTTCTCCTCGGCCCGCTGCACCAACGAGGAGAACTTCCTGCTGCAGCGCCTGGCGAGGGAGGTGATCGGCACGAACAACGTCGACCACTGTGCCCACCTCTGACACAGCGCCACAGTCAAGGGTCTCGGTGAGACCCTAGGAAGCGGTGCCATGACCAACGATTTCAAGTCCATCAGGCAGGCCGACGTGATGTTCGTCATCGGTTCCAACACGACGGAAGCCCACCCGGTCCTCGGCGCGATGATCAAGGAACGCAAGAAGAACGGAGCGAAGCTCATCGTCTGCGACCCTCGGAAGATCGAGCTGGCGAAGTATGCCGACGTCTACCTCCGGCAGAAGAGCGGCACGGACGTGGCCCTCGTCAACGGGATGATGCACGTCATCCTGAGGGATAACCTGCAGGACGAAGCCTTCATCGCCGAGCGGGTCGAAAACTTCGAGGCCCTGAAAACGACGGTTGCCTCTTACACACCTGAGAAGACCAGCGAGATCACGGGCGTCCCGGCGGAGCTGATCGAGCAGGCCGCGCGGATCTACGCGACCGGCCCGAACTCGGCCATCTTCTACACCATGGGGATCACGCAGCACGTCACGGGAACGAACAACGTCCGGACGATGGCCAACCTGGCCCTCCTCTGCGGCATGCTGGGCCGTCCCGGCACCGGGGTCAACCCGCTCCGGGGTCAGAACAACGTCCAGGGGGCCTGCGACATGGGCTGCCTGCCCGACGTGTTCACCGGGTACCAGAAGGTTGCCGATCCCGTGATGCGGCAGAAGATGAAGGCTGCCTGGAACGGCGTCGAGATGCCTGCCGGTGCCGGAATGACCGTCGTGAAGATGATGGAAGCCGCCGGCAAGGGAGACATCAGGGCCCTTTTCATCATGGGAGAGAACCCCATGGTGACGGACCCCGACACCCACCACGTTCGGCACTCGCTGGAGAAGCTGGACCTGCTCGTCGTCCAGGACATCTTCCTCACCGAAACGGCGCAGCTGGGGGACGTGGTGCTTCCCGCCGCCTGCTGGGGGGAGAAGGACGGCACGTTCACGAACACCTGCCGGGCGGTCCAGAGGGTCCGCAAGGCGGTAGAGGCCCCTGGAGAGGCCCGGGCCGACTGGGAGATCCTCACCTCCATCGCCCAGCGCATGGGGGCCCCGTGGAATTTTAGGAGCGCGTCGGAAGTGTTCGACGCCATCTCCCAGGTGACCCCGAGCTACGCCGGGATGAGCTATGCCCGCCTGGAAGGAGGAGCGCTGGCCTGGCCTTGCCCCACGCCGGACCATCCTGGGACGCCGATCCTGCACACGGAGAAGTTCGCTCGCCCGAGCGGGAAGGCAGCCTTCTCACCCTGCGAGTGGAAGGCTCCCCACGAGTGGCCGGACGAGGAATACCCGTTCCTGGCCACCACGGGACGGCTGCTGTACCACTACCATTCCGGCAGCATGACCCGCAGGAGCGCTCCGGGCGAGTTCGTGAAGGAACTCTACGTGGAAGTCCACCCGGAGGACGCGGCCCGAATGAAGCTGGCAGAAGGCGATAGGGTCCGCGTGACCTCCCGCCGGGGTTCCGTCGAGGGCAAGGCGAAGATCACGGACCGCGTTCCGCCCGAGATGGTGTTCCTGCCTTTCCACTTCGGGGAAGCTTCCGCGAACATCCTCACGGCGGCCGTCATCGACCCGGATTCCGAAACGCCGGGCTACAAGGTCAGCGCCGTGAAGGTCGAAAAGGCATAAATAGCGGAGCCGTTAAACAGAACTGGCGGGACCGGGAGGGTCGACCCCCCCCCCCGGGGTCCCGCCCCTGCGATAAAACCAAAAGGAGGAGCCAAAGGACATGAATTTCAAGACACCCGTGGAGCTGGCCCAAAGCGCCTGCGCAGTTGCAAAAGCGAAAAGCGCCTGGACGATTCCCCAGCTTCTTCTCATGGGGATCCTGGCGGGAGCCTACATCGCCTTCGCAGGCTTCTTGAATACGGTGGTCACCCAGGATCTGGCACAATATGCCGGTGTCGGCGTGACGAAGTTCCTTGGCGGCGCAGCGTTTTCCGTCGGCCTCATGCTCGTCGTCATTGCCGGCGGTGAGCTCTTCACGGGCAATTGCCTAATGCCCTTGGGAACCCTGGCGGGATGTGCCCCGATCAGCGGCGTCCTGCGGAATTTGTTCTGGGTGTTTACCTCCAACCTGATTGGCTCGGTCCTCGTCGCAGTTCTCATTTACTGGTCCGGTCTCGCGACCGGCGCAGTCGGCGCAAACGCTCTCAAGATCGCCGCCGCGAAGATGAGTCTTCCCATGGGGCAGGCCTTTTTCCGGGGGATCCTCTGCAACTGGCTGGTGGTGCTGGCCGTCTGGATGAGCATGGCCGCAAACGACATCGTCGGCAAGATCTTCGCGATCTTCTTCCCGATCACTGCCTTCGTCGCCTCCGGCTTCGAACACAACGTCGCCAACATGTACTTCATGGCCCTCGGGATCTTCGTCAAAGGCAACGCGGCCGTCGTCACGGCCGCGGAACTGGCTCCCGACAGGCTGGCCGCGGTAACCTGGGGAGGATACTGGCACAACCTGATCCCCGTAACCCTTGGGAACATGGTGGGCGGCATCCTTTTCGTCGCGGTCTTCTACTACCTCGTCTTCATGCAGAACCTGGAGAAGATGGATTAATGACCGCTGAAGGCATGAGTTGGCCTTTCGCAGTCTGTTTCCCCTTGTCTTTTACGGGTATCTTTGGTATATTCCCCTTCGGGGATGGGGTCCCCCCGAAAAATGCGCTCGATTAGGGCTAATGACTCCTACCGTCCGGCAGATGGGCGGTAGGAGTTTTTTGTTTTCGGCGCGGAAGGTGAAAAAACCAAGCCCCTGCTTCACGATTCCGGATAGGAGGTTTGTCTTCGATGGAACACATTTTTGCTGTTGCCGCCTTGTGGCTCGGCCTGGCGGTCCTTTCCGCGATCCTGGCGTACCACCTGAAGATTTCGATTGCCCTGGTCGAAATCTGTGTTGGAATGGGTGCAGCTGCGGTCGCCTCTTCCATGGGGCTGCTCGATGCCCTGGGCAGCAACGAGGAATGGCTTCGCTTCGTGGCTTCGTCAGGGGCCATCCTTCTCACTTTCCTTGCCGGAGCCGAGCTGGAACCCACGGTCATGAGGAAGAAGCTGAGGGAGGTCTCAACGGTCGGGATCGTCGGTTTCTTGGCACCCTTTATCGGATGTTCTGCCCTCGCCTATTTCGGGCTGCACTGGGAGATAAGAGCCAGCCTGCTGTGCGGGGTGGCTCTTTCCACCACGTCCATGGCGGTCGTCTATGCCGTCATGCTGGAAACAGGCCTCAACAAGACGGAGTTCGGCAAAGGCGTGCTCGGTGCATGTTTCATCAATGACCTGGGAACGGTCATCGCCCTCGGCCTGATTTTTTCTCCTTTTACGATCAGGACCCTGGTTTTCGTTGCCGTGACCGGTTGTGTCCTCTTCTTCCTGCCAAGGATCAGCCATTTTTTGACCCGTGTCTACGGGCACCGGACCGCTGCCATCAGAACGAAATGGGTCCTGCTCGTCCTTTTCGCGCTTAGCGTGCTGGCTCTATGGTCGGGAAGCGAGGCCGTGCTTCCGGCCTACCTGGTCGGCATGGTCCTGGCCGAATTCGCCGGTAGCGACATTGCCTGGGTCCAGCGTTTGAGGACGCTGACAGTGGGATTCTTGACCCCCTTCTATTTTCTTCGGGCGGGATCTTTCGTATCCCTACCGGCGTTGATCTCTGCTCCAGCGGTGTTCTTCGCTCTACTCGGGGGAAAGGTCTTAACGAAAATTTTCGGCCTTTTCCCGGTCATCGGGGTCTTCCGGAAGCAGCGCGAGGAGAAGTGGTACTACACGCTTCTCATGTCCACCGGCCTGACCTTCGGCACGATTTCGGCGCTTTTCGGCCTGACCCACGGGATCATAACCCAGAGCCAGTATTCCTACCTGGTCGCGGCAGTCATCGGCAGTGCAGTGATTCCGACCCTGGTCGCGGGGATGTTCTTCCTGCCTCGGCACCTTCTTCCCGAACCGGAAGACCGGATGGAACTTTCCCTGCAGGAACAGGAACTCAAGGATGAGGGGTAGGGAAGGACGCGGAGTTCTTCCCGCTTCCGCCGTTATCCTGGGGGGCGGCCGTGGACGCCGGATGGGAGGCAACAAGCTTTTCCTTGCGGCTGGAGAGATCCTCCTGATCGAACGGGTCCTTTCACGGGTCGCGCCCTGGTTTTCTGAGGTGCTGATCGCCGTGGGCCCCGAAGACGAGGCCCCTCTCGGGATCCTCCTGGCACCGATCCGCGACCGCTGGCCGCTCCGTGTCGTCGTGGACGAGACACCGGGGCGGGGGCCGCTGGAAGGCCTTTCTGCGGCCCTGGGTTCCCTGCGCACGGAATGGGCCTTTGTCATCGGCTGCGACATGCCGTTCGTCCAGGAAGCCGCAATGAGTGTCCTTTGGAACGCAGCCAGCCGACAAAGCCAGGTCGTTTGCGCCAGGCTTGACGGGTTTCTCGAACCCCTGCATGCTTTTTACTCGGCTTCCTGCCTCCCGGCAATCAGGCGGGCTTTATCGAAAGGGGAGAGGAAGCTCAAGAGTTTTTACGACGAAGTGAACGTCACCGTCCTGGAGGAGGAGAATTTCCGGTTCCTGCCTGGATATCGGCGCTCCTTCGTCGGAGTGAACAAGCCGGAAGATCTCGATTTTCTCTTGAACCCCCGGCTTCCCTAGGACTTCAGGTATCCGAGGATTCGCTCCGGGTAGGCGTATACGTTCATCCGCCCTTCGCGCGCGAAACCGATGAGGGTGATTCCTCCGGCAAGCGCCGTATCCACTCCACCCGCGGTGGCTGCCGAAATGCTGGCCAAAAGGGGGATGCGTGCGCCGATCGCCTTGTGGACCATGTCGGCCGGCAACCTTCCGGAGACCGCCAGGTAGCAGGCGGAGAGGTCGAGTCCCTCCAGGAGCGCCCATCCCACGGCCTTGTCCACGGCGTTGTGCCGCCCCACGTCCTCGACCCGGAAACGGGTATGCCCCGAAACGGAGCCCAGCACCGCCACGTGGACGCTCCCGGTCCTCCGGAAAAGAGGGGCCTCGGCCAGTTCCGCGATCGCCGCCCGGAGGGTTTCGAACGGCAGGCTCCATTCGACGGGCAGGGCGTCCGGCCAGTTCTCCCTGACCTGGGTTCCTTCAACCATGCGCGTCGAAGCGGTGTGGAGCGCCCTCGTTTTCAGGGGAATTCCCTCACGGGCAACCTTCCGGTCGACCCGGACCCTCCCCGGCTCGACGGCAACGCCGGCTACGTCCTCCACGGACAGGATCCTCCTGCGGCAGAGCAGGTGCCCAAGGGCCCACTCCTTCTCGTGACCCGGCGTCAGGATGGCCGAGGCCTCTTCCAGGCCGTCCAGTTCCAGGGTCAGACTCCGTTCTTCCAACATCTCGTCCTGCATTCTTTCGAAAGAACCATCGGAGTAGGCCCGGATGATATCGACGCGACGTACTGCTTCTTCTACCACTTAAAACTCCACCTTTTCTCCTGGTCTATTCTGCGGGATTTGCGATATAATCATATCGGAAAGCCCCCTGCGGTGCCCGTGTTTGCTGGGTGAGTCTTGAGCCAACAGAAAGACATCAGGGAGCCGCGTCCGCTCCGGAGGAGAAGGCACTCTCGGGTGTCATCGAATCAAAGGTCCGGCAGGTTCCCCCCCTCTCGAGGAGAGGGTCAAGGCTCTCGAAACACGACACTGCGGGGTTGTTTTTTGTACTGCCCTGGAGGGATCCTCTTGATGCCCATTCTTCCTCCCTTTTGGCACCCGGCTTTCGCCCACGCTTTCATCCTCGATTGGGACGGAGTCCTTGCCGAAACCTCGCTCGACTTTTCCGATATCCGGAACCGCTACTTTGGCGGGAAACGTGTCCCCCTCCTGGAAGCCGGACGGCTCCTCCCCGAATCGATGCGGGTTCAGCTGGAAAAGGACATTCATGACTTGGAGATGGAGGGCGCGGAAAAGGCCGAACCCGTTCCTGGGGCAGCAGATCTTTTGGACTGGCTGGATGAAAGGGGGATCCCCTGGGCGGTCGTTTCGAGGAATTGCAGGGAATCCATCGAGTTGGCCGCAAGGCGAAGCGGGATCCGTCTCCCCGCGGTGGTGCTGAGCCGGGACGAAGAGCCGGTAAAACCGCACCCCGAAGCGCTGTGGAAGGCTGCTCGAATCCTGGGGGTCGAGAATTCCCGGTGCGTCATGGTGGGCGATTTCATCTACGATTTTGTCGGAGCCAGGCGGGCCGGCATGAGGGCGGTGCTGGTCCAGCGGGAGGAGCCCGGCTGGCAGGAATGGCTGGACGGAGCCTGTCCGACCGTCAAGGCCCTTTTGGAGGAACTAAAGTCTCCTTCTCCCTGGGTTCCATGGGAATACCGCTCCCTTGCCGAGCGCAAGGGGACTTCCTGGCTGGAAAAGGCCTGGGAACTGAAAGTCCAGGTTCCTTCCCACTGCCGGGATTCCGCCCGGTTTGTCCATGAGGCCGCTTCTCTGGGAGTCGGTCACTTCCTGGTGGAGCCGGGATTGAACCTCTCCGTGCCTTGCTGGAAAGCATCTCTCCCCCTGGCAAGGCATTGGCTCGGAGAGCCGCTGTGGTTCGCCCTTCGAGGCTTCCTCTCCGAACGGTACCCGATGACGGTGGTTTGCGAAGGAGTCGGAGGACTCGAGCTTCCCGAGACAGAACTGGAATCCTCCATCGCGGAGGTTCTTCGGTGATGGAAGAAAACCTTCTCTGGAACGACGGGCCACCCGGAGGGGAAGCGAAGCCGAAGGGCTGGGAGGTCCCGCTTCCCGAACGGATGCGGCCCCGAAATCTGGATGAATTTGCCGGGCAAGACCACCTCTTGGGTCCCGAGGCTCCCTTGAGGAGAATGCTCGAAAAAGGCTCCGTTCCCAGCTGCATCCTATACGGCCCCCCTGGAGTGGGGAAAACGACGCTCGTTCGCCTGATGGCCGCGGTGACAGGCCGCCGCCTGCTGGAGATCAACGCGGTGACGGCCAAGGTTGCAGAATTGAGGGACCTTACCGCTGAAGCCCGCCGGGTCAAAACCGCAGCAGGCGGGAAGACCGCCCTTGCCTTCGTGGACGAAATCTACCACTTTAACCGCCAGCAGCAAAACGTCCTCCTTCCTGCCGTCGAGAAAGGCGACCTCATCCTGGTGGGAACCACGACCGAAAATCCCTACTTCGAGATCAACAAGACCCTGCTTTCGCGGATGGTGGTCTATGAAATGAAACCACTGGCGAAAGAAGCGATTGAAACTCTGGTCAGGAGGGCCTTGGAAGACAGGCAGCGAGGGCTCGGGGGGCTCGAGCTGAAGGCGACCGATGGAGCCATCGCGGCGATCGCGGGAAAAAGCGGGGGAGATGTTCGGCAGGCTCTCATCAGGCTGGAAACCGCCGCGGTTTCCGTTGCCGCAGGGGGAGGAACGCTCCTGGACGAGGGGGCGGTCGAAAAGGCTCTCGGATCTGCGATCCAGAGGTACGACCGTGCGGGAGATGACCATTATGCCGTGATCTCGGCTCTCATCAAGAGCATGAGGGGATCGGACCCCGATGCGGCCGTTTACTGGTTGGCCAGGCTCCTGGCTGGAGGCGAGGATGTCCGTTTCGTCGCACGGCGAATCCTCATCTTTGCCTCGGAGGACGTTGGGTTGGCCGATCCCCAGGCCCTGGCGGTAGCCGCAGCGGCAGCCTACGCCTGTGATTTTGTCGGCCTCCCCGAGGCCCAGCTGATCCTCTCCGAAGCTGTCCTTTACATGGCGACCGCCCCGAAAAGCAACAGCGCCACGATCGCCATAGGGGAAGCCCTGAAAGCCCTCAACTCGGGGGACTTGCAGGAAGTCCCCCCGCACCTCAAGCCCGGTGGTACCGGGTATCTTTATCCCCACGACGACCCAAGGCACTGGGTTCCGCAGAAATACCTGAATGAGCCCAGGCGTTTCTACCATCCGGGTTCAATTGGCTTTGAAACCCAGCTTGCCGAGCGGATGAAGCGTTTCTGGAAGCGTTTTCTGAACGAAGGGAACTAGAGGGACATGAGGGTGACGCCCGCCGCAACGAGCGCGATGCCGGAAACCAGGCGCGCCGTCAGTCTTTCCCCCAGGAAGAGAGCCGCGAACGCCGCGGAAAAGAAAGGCCGGGCAGAGGCCGCGCACGTGGCCAGGTCGACCGTGATGAACTTCTGGCTGTAGGTAAAAAGCAGGTTCCCTACCGTCAGGCCGAGGGCGCCGGCAAGCATGGCTTCGAAAAGGACCCCTCCAGAGGAAACCTTCGGAAAACCTTTCCTGTCGCGGATCCAGAAAAGAAGCCAGGATCCGCAGAGCACCGAGACAGACCTCCACCACTCCAGTTGAGGGACCGGAAGGCGATCCATGAAAATTCGATTGGAAATGATCCCGAACGTCCAGCAGGACATGCAGAGAAAAGCGTAGGTCACCCCTACCCGGAAATCCCTGCGGGAAATTGTCGACCGGTTTTCCCGTTCGGGCCTTGGTGAAAGGAGCACCAGCCCCGCCACGATCAGGACCGCTGCTCCGAAAACCACGGGTGAAGCGGGTTCGCCAAGGAAAATCCAGGCGGCCGGCACCGCAAGGAGCGGGTAGGCTGAAGAGATCGGCACTCCCAACGCGACTCCCAGCCGGTGAAGCGAGGCGAAATAGAACAGGTCCCCGGCCACGAGCCAAATCACGCTCCCCCCGAAAACCGCAGCCAGCAGGGGAAGGGGCGGCAGGGCGAAGGCGCCTTTTCCAAGGGTGAAAAAAAGAAAGGCTCCAGCCGTCAAGGTGGAGCCCAGTGTTCTTATCGCTCCGAGGGCCGTATATGAGAGCTGGTCGATTCCCCTTCGGTAGAGAACCGGCGCGAAGGCCCAAACGACTGCGGATAGGAGGGCGAGACCGAACCCCGCCAGGAAATTTGCCTGCAAGGGAGTTCGTTAATCCTCTTCCTGTGCTTCCAACCGGGCGGCGTGCTCCGGGTGTTTGCTGATGTAGTTCAGGAGGGCCGCCTTGGAGTTTTCCAGGTGCCTGCGCATGGCTTCCTTGGCTCTCGGGCAGTCCCGGGCCAGCAGGGCCTCGATCACTTCGACGTGTTCCTGGCAGGTTGCGCTCAGCCGGACATTTTCGATGGAATAATGGCGGCACAGGTGGATCAGGTCGGCAACGTTGTCCAGCGTGAGGTTCAGGAAGCGGTTGCCGGTGGAATCCCGCAGGAGCGCGTGAAAGCGTCGATCCTCTGCGAGGAAAAGGCTCGGATCTCCCTCGTCGGAAAAATGGCTGAACTTCTCGAGGAATCTTTCCAGTTCCTCCACGGGGGGATTCTTGCATGCGTGTTCGATGGCCATCACCTCGAGGGCGGTGCGGAGGTCGTAAAGATCCGAAGCGTCCTTGGCGGTCGGCAGCGTGACAAAGGCGCCGCGCCGGGGGACCAGGGTGATCAGACCGGTTTGCGCCAGCTGCCGAATCGCTTCCCGAACAGGAGTCCGCGAGACTGCGATCCGATCCGCGAGGTCGACCTCGGAAAGCCTTTCTCCGGGAGGGATGACCCCGTCCACGATGGCTTCCTTGATCTTTTCATAGACGATCTGACGAAGATCAACGTTTCTAGCAGGAGAAAGCGGGTCATTGAACATCGTTTTTTTCCCCTCTCACGGAAGATTGCCCCATCCACGCTCTAGTATACTATCCTCAAAATACAGGCTGCGTCAAGAAAAAAGGCCTCCCCAGGGAGGCCCGAAAATTTCCGTCCGTCAGTCTTTCCCGCACTCCCGGTTCACCTTGTCGGTCCAGAGGGCTAAAGCATAGATCGCGTCCGAGAGCCGGTTGATGTAGGCGTAAGCGTTTTCTCCCAATTGTCCTTCCCGGAAAAGTTTCACGGCTGCCCTCTCGGCCCTGCGGGCGACTGTCCTTGCCTGGTGCAAGGCGGCCCCGGGCACGGAATCCCCGGGTCGGACAAATTGGAACGTACTTCCAACGACTTCCCTCGCCTTTGAAACGATGCTTTCCAGGAACGAAGGATCCGGTTCGGGGAGGCCCGGGTAAAGGGCCAGGTAGCCCATAACCAGCCCGAGGTTTGCTTCTAGGTCGAAAAGCACCTTCCGGATCTCTTCGTTGCAGGCGGTAGCCCGGGCCATTCCCAGGTGGGCCTGGCATTCGTCCAGGGTGCCGTAGGTTTCCACGCGGGGATGGTCTTTGGGAACCCTTTCGTTGTTGCCCAGGCTTGTCATCCCCTTGTCGCCGCCTTTTGTCGTGAGCCAGACGTCCTCCAAGAGCACCGCCTCCTCCTGCGATTCCTGTTTTACCCGCCTAGTGGGATCCGTGGCACCCCTCGCAGCAGCCTCCGCAGCCGTGGGTATCGCAGGCCTGGACGCCGCTCAGCACGGAGAACGAAAAACGCAGCATGGCGTCCGCGAGGAGGCCCGAAGGCAGAGCCTGGTAGCCCTGGTCCTCGACCATAACGGTTCGGCAGCTAACCGGGAACCCTGCCTCGTCGCTGCAGGTCCTGCAGGGTTCATAGGTCACCTGGAGGCCGAGGATCTCGTCCAGGTCTCGTTCCGGGAGATCTTCTTCCGGGCAACTGAACGTCACCCGGTTCATCATCCGGATGTTGTCCGGGTTGGGGTTCTCCATGACGGCTTCCTGGAGAACGAGCCGGATGTCCAGCTTGGCCAGTTTCGGAGCCATCTGGGAACAGAGTTTCCGCAGGGTCGCTCCGGTTTGATGGGTCGGTTCGCAGTGGATTTCCTCGAACAAATAATGGCGGATAATGATGTCCTTCAAAAAAGAACCCTCCTAAGGGAAAAAATTAGTCTCGGTTCCCGAAGAGTCTCTCTTCGGGAACTTCTATAAACACCGCTTTCGCCTCAACGCAGGTTTCTCCGTTCTCGTCCCTGATTGTGGACTGGGTATGGAACTTCCTGCCGTCCCGCCTTGTCAGCTCCCCTCGGACCTCATAGCGGCCTCCTGAAAAGACGCCCTTCAAAAAGCGGACGGAAATGTTTGCCGTCACGCTCCATGTCCCCGTTCCCCTTCGCGCGGACCAGGCCATGGCATCATCGCAGAGGGCAGTCAGGATGCCTCCGTGGACGATTCCCCTAAATCCGCACCAGGATGGGTCCGGAACAAACGGGATCACGGCCTGATGGGCGTCTTCGTCCCAGAAAATCCGAACGCCCAAGGATCTCGGGTTGGTCCCCTCCCTATCGCAGACAAAACAGCCATCGGATCCAGGCAGTTCTTCCATGCGGCCTTCATCCTTTCGAATTCCGTTTCTCGCCACCGCGTCCCGTGTTCTGGACAAGCAACCCGTGGTATGTTATACAAATGCCGCTGCCGGAGTGGCGGAATGGTAGACGCAGCGGACTCAAAATCCGCCGGGCCTCGGGTCTGTGGGGGTTCGAGTCCCCCCTCCGGCACCATAGGACTATTTTCAAGGGAATCCCTCGATTTAACAATCAGGGATTCCCTTATTTTTTGCGTGGATATTCTCTTCACTTATGACAGGCTATAAGCTGGAGTTATGAGAGGCCGTAATAGGCAAGGTTATCTCAGGTGAACATTGCAACTCGCCCTGCTGGTTGGACCAATAAAGTGAAAAAGATCAAGAGGACGGATGCAAAGATTAATGAAGGGGATCTTGTATGGAAAAACTCAAAAACCGTCTTGTGCTGGAGGAAGAGAATCGTGAAGAGACCGTGATTCGCAAGCTTGGGCCCGATGTTTTATTCAGTGACCCGACGCAATGGCTCAATGGTTGGAGGTTTTTCGAAATGGAGCGTATAGGCAAGCCGGTTTCCCCAAAAGCCCTTTTCCTTGAATCCGACACTGCCCGCCAATTTCCGAACCTTTCCAGCACTCTGGAAATGTGGGTCGAAAATGACCTCGGTTACGGAAAGCACTCCCCGCGGTTTCAGAGAATCGAAAAGTTCCCTCAAGGCCGCCTCCCGATCGGGAATCTCCCCAAGGACAGTCACAAGCAGGGCTCGGTCAAACCGGTCTTGCTCGAGTTTGCCCTCACCCAACCCTCCATTGACGAAAAGGATGTTTTCAAGCCCGGCCTTTTTCGCCTTTTCCCGGGTACGTTCCAGCATGCCTTGCTGGATGTCCAGCGCCACCACAAGGCCATTTCCGCCGACTTGTTTTGCGGCTGGTATGGTCAGGCGTCCAGGGCCGCATCCCGCGTCAAGGACGGCCATTCCAGGTTCCAGCTTGAGGTGTTCGAGGATGACCGCGGAGCGGTTCGTCCGGGTGAAGGGATTGTCCAGCTCGACGAGCCATCTGAGCCAAGTGGGACAGGGGAGCGAGTGCCGGCGCGATGCCATGCGCCACGCAACAAAGGAAAGAAGGAAAAGGAGAAAAACGGTGATCGGGATTCTCAATTTTTCACCTTCTAAACTCCCAGGAAAACGGCTCTTGCCTTTTCGGTTTCCGGAAGTTGTGTATTGACCCCAGTTTCCAGCAGAAAAGCACTTGGATCACACCAAAGAGAAGCCCGAACTTCCAGCTGAGAAATGAAACGGCTGCCGGCAAAAGGAATGCCTGTACGATCACTATACTCCAGGTTTCCTGCTTATCCCAGGTTGGCAAGTTTTTGGGTTCGGCGGCTTGTCGGCAAAAATAAAACCGCACCATGGTTCCTCGGTGAAATGCTATTATTTAAAAATATCCCAAGGCGAAACTGCCCGTGGACAAATGGAGGGATCAGATGAAAAACTACCGGATGATTGGTATCTTGGTGCTAACCTGCCTTTTGGCGGTGGTCGTCATCCAGAACCGAAACCAGGTTCAAACTCATTTCCTGTTCATCACGATCGAAATGCCGCATATCCTCTTGTTGCTGCTGACGGCAGGGGTGGGTTTTGTCCTTGGGTTTCTGGTGAGGAGGTCCAAGTAGGGGGAAGGAAGCATGCCAGGGAAAGGTTTCGGCTCGGGGCAGCAGGCCGTCAGGATCTACCGCGACCAGCGGACCGAATCCCTTCCTGATGCCGGTAAGTGACTACGATAGGGAGCGATCACGATGGAGTACACGAAAAGTCAAAAGTACAGCACTCCGGAATTGCTGGCAAAAATCATGGGGCCCAACCCCTTCAAGTTGCAGGAGGAAATGCTCCTGGATCATAAAATTCCTGCCGGAAGCGTGGTCTGCGACCTCGGGAGCGGGCAAGGACTGACAAGCGTGATGCTCGCAAAAGATTATGGTTTCACCGTTTATGCCGCCGATTTATGGAGCGACCCCCAGGAAAACCGAAAATTCTTTGATGAAATGGGATTGTCTAGAGAACGGATCATACCGGTAAAGGCTGACGCTATGGACCTCCATTTTGAAAAGGATTTTTTCGACGCGGTGGTCAGCACGGACTCCTATAACTTTTGGGGGCGCGACCCGGAATACCTGGACGAAAAGCTGTTGCCCTTCGTAAAGAGCGGCGGGTACCTCTATATCTGTGTCCCGGGCCTGAAAAAGGATTGTCATGACGACCTTCCGGAAGAACTGCTTCTTTCATGGACACCGGAGCAACTGGCCTACCTGCGCGACATCACCTATTGGACGGGAATATTGAACCAGTGCAGGGACGCGGAGCTCATTTCCATCTACGAGATGAAGGGGAATACCGAAGAACTCTGGGCGGACTGGCTCAGGCAGGAAAATGAAATTGCAGTCAACGACCGCAAGGCGATAGCGGCTGGCGGTTGTAAATACCTGAACTTTATCGCTTTCGTCCTGCGGAAAAAATAACCGCTGGTCCCTGTGGAGCAGGATCTTTCGGGGACGAGCACCCGGATGCTGCGGAAAAAGTGGGGATTCGGAAAATTACCCGGTATGGCGTCCTGCTAATGGGAAGGAGATCTGGAACGAGTAAAGCCGAAGAGCCAAGGTTGGCGAATCTTGCCGCAAGGGAGGGCTGAAAGTGATGGAGAAAATAGATATTGGGAACAATCCGTTCCTCATGCCCATGCCAATGGTTCTCGTGGGGGCCTGCATCGGGGAAAGGCCCAACTTCATGGCAGTGGGTTGGGCGAGCCGGGTCAACGTCAAGCCCGCGATCATGAGCGTGGCCCTCGGCCGTCACGCAACGGCGGATGCGATACTCGAAACGGGAGAGTACAGCATCAACATCCCCTCCGTCGACCTCCTGAAGGAGACGGACCTGTCGGGAATCGTAAGCGGGGCCGGTTTTGACAAGTCCGTCCTCTTCGAGGTTTTTTACGGGTCGCTGAAGAGAGCTCCGATGATCCGGCAATGTCCGGTGGCAATCGAGTGCAAGGTGGTGAAGGTCGTTGAACTGCCGCAGGACAGGCTTTTCCTGGGAGAAGTGATGGGGACCTGGACCGAAGAATGCTTCCTGACGGACGGGGTTCCCGATCTCGAGAAGGTGCGCCCGTTCTGCCTGTCGATGCCGGATAACCGTTACTGGTCTGTCGGGTCCGCTATTGGCAGGGCATGGCATGACGGCCTGGAATTGAAAGAACGCCTGCCGAGGATTTAAAAATAAGACTCGAAGCCGGAATCGGAAGGCCGCCTGGAGTTCAAGGGAAATGCGTGTGGAAACGGCAGAACGGGGAGGATAAGAGCGTTCAGGTTCGATGAAACCCGGGAAGGAGGAGAGTGCATGAACAAAAGAAAAGCCTTGCTTCTTCTGGGCGTGGGTAGTTTCCTGTTCCTGGCCGCCGAAGCCGGGGCATTCACGTTGACGAGCCCGGCCTTCTCGGACGGACAAAGAATGCCGGGGAATTCTGGCTATCGGCACGGGAACGTTTCCCCGGCTTTGGCCTGGTCCGGTTTCCCTGAAAAGACCGCTTCGTTTGCCCTCGTCATGGATGATCCGGATGCAAGGGGTTGGACCCATTGGCTGGTCTTCAACATCCCGGCCTCCGTTACGGGCCTGGAAGGAGGGTTCCCAAACGCAGAAGAACTGCCCGACGGCACTCGCCAGGGCAGGAACGATTTTGGAAAGATCGGATACGGGGGCCCTTCCCCTCCAAGCGGGACTCATCGGTATGTTTTTCGACTCTTCGCTCTGGATGCAAAAATCGACCTGGATCCGGGATGTTCAAAATCAACCCTGCTGAAAGCGATCCAGGGACATGTCCTTTCTGAGGCAAGCCTAACGGGGCTTTACGGCAAATAGTTCCATTCGCCCGGCAGGACAGGTGTCTGCCGGAGCTTAAAGGAGAAGTGGAGATGGAAAAGCTTAGAATCGCCCAGTGCCAGTTGCCCGTCCCCGCGGGAAAAGAGGAAACGTTGGTCCAGGTGGAGCGGGCGGTTTCTGAAGGGGTTTCTCGGAATGCGGATCTTGTCGCGCTTCCCGAAATGTTTTGCTGTCCATACAAGACCGAAAATTTCCCGCTCTACGCAGAGGAAGAGGGCGGAAGAATCTGGGAAGCCTGCTCCGCACTCGCCAGGAAGTTCCGCGTTTATCTTTCCGCGGGTTCCATGCCCGAACGGGACGGGTCGGGGAAGACGTACAACACCGCCTACGTGTTCGACCGGGCAGGCAGGCAAATTGCCAAGCACCGCAAGATGCATCTCTTCGATATCGACGTGAAGGGAGGGCAAAGATTCAGGGAATCTGAAACGCTTTCTGCGGGGAATTCGGTGACTACTTTCGAAACGGAATTTGGCACGTTCGGACTGTGCATTTGCTACGATTTCCGTTTCCCGGAGCTGGGGCGTCTCATGGCCCTGCGGGGAGCCAGGCTGATCCTGGTGCCGGCTGCGTTCAACATGACCACCGGCCCGGCCCATTGGGAAATCATGTTCCGTTCACAGGCCCTGAACAATCAGGTGTTTGCCGTGGGGACCGCCCCGGCGAGGGAAGAAGGCGCCTTTTACGTTTCCTGGGGGCATAGCATCATTACCGACCCCTGGGGAGAAGTTGTCAGCCAGATGGATGAAAAGGCCGCGATGTGTGTAACCGAACTGGACTTGTCCAGGGTCGGGGAAGTACGGGAGCAATTGCCCTTGCTCAAGCATCGCCGGACTGACGTGTATTCCCTGGAAGAGCGCGTCGGCAGCGAAGAGGTTTGATACGGCTGAACCTCGTTTTTCTGAAGGCAAAAAAACAAGGGTCCCAGATTTCCACCCAGGACCCTTTGCGAGATAGAGAACCGCATCCTTTTTTGGATCGGTTCCTGCTTGACGGACTGTACCGCACCCATACGAGCCGCACCTAATCCCATCAAGCCGGATTTCTTCTCGAGGGCAACCGCCGCACCGGGAAGAAAGCCCCCCAGTTTGACATGACAAGCCGGACCATGGTTCGCTTCGCTTTGCTGTACCCCGCCTCTCCCCCTTGGCCCTTCCCTAGCGGGGCCAAGCCTCAGGGTTTTCGGCAGGTCTCGCTTCGCTTAGCACCGTCTTGCCACACAAGTCCTACCTCGCAAGTCGTATTATATCGGCATAGGGCTAACAATGCAAGCGGAAAAGTAAGTGTGTAAAGAATGCAGTTTCTGGCTTCACGTTAATGGAGTCCGAAAGCCCGAGTGTTTAGTGTGGCAGGTTCTTTCGGAAAATGCTAGAGTTGGGAAAAATCAACCAGTTGGGAGCGTGATTTGCGTGAGCGAATTGAAAGGAACCCGAACGGCAGAAAACCTGATGAAGGCATTTGCAGGCGAGGCTCAGGCGCGGACCCGCTACACGTATTATGCGTCGATCGCGAGAAAGGAAAACCTGGTGCAGATTTCCAACATTTTCACGGAAACGGCCGAAAACGAAAAGGAGCACGCGAAGAGGTTCTTCAAGTTCCTGGTGGAAGGCATGAACGGGGAAAAGGTTGTCGTGGACGCGGCTTACCCGGTTGCCATGGGGGACACGGCACAAAACCTCCTTGCAGCGGCCGATGGCGAAAAAGAGGAATGGGGCGAAATGTACCCATCTTTCGCCGAAACCGCAGAAAGCGAGGGTTTTCCGGAAATCGCGGCGGTTTTCAGAAAAATCTCGGAAGTTGAGAAACGGCACGAGGCACGCTACAGGAAGCTCCACGCGAACCTGGTTTCCGGCCAGGTTTTCAGGAAAGCGGAAGTCGTGGAATGGAAGTGCAACAACTGCGGGTATATCCACAAAGGAGATTCCGCTCCGGACATGTGCCCGGCATGTGCCCACCCGAAAGGGCATTTCGAAGTTTTCGTCGAAAATTACTAGAGGCGGTTTCTCAGGGAAGAAGCAGGTCCTGGAAGGGATCCAGCCTTGGCACGGACGTGAATCCGTCGACCTGGCAGCAGAACTCGACGTCTTCGGAGAATCCCAGATCCATGAGCCGCCTGGCATGAACCGAATTTTTCGCTGCTTCCAGGCTCTTGCCGGCTTCCTGCCAGGCGGCCAGCGCCCTTTCGGCTCCTCCGCCCAGCTGGATTTCTTTCGATTCCGACAGGAGGCGTTCCACGAGCAGGCCCGCGCAAAGGCTGTCTTCCAGTGAGGGTTTTCCCTTCTCTCCGCAGCAAAGAATCGCGATCCTTCTCCCGGAAGCGATCGCGCGCCTTGCTGCTGCGCTTGCGTTCCGGGCACAGGCGGCGAATACGGTTCCGCCCCTCCTGGAAGCTTTCAACAGCCCACGGGTTCCGTTGGATGTCGTCAGGATCAATCCGTCCCAGCTCCCGGCATCGATTGAAAGAAAGGCCGTGGGGGAATTGCCCAGGTCGAATCCCTCGGGCGGCAGGGCGTTCCTCTCTCCCGCCAGGATCCAGCCCCGACCGAGGATCTTCCTGAGCGAGATGGCGTCTTCGACTTTTTCCGCCAGCCTGCAGCGCTTCCCGCCGTACTCGAAAAAGGCGGCCAGAGTCGTGGTGGCTCGGAGAAGGTCGATGACCAGCCAGGCGTCGGCTTCGGGAAGTTCTTGTGAGAGGTCGAAGACGCATTCGAGAGACGAAGGAAACGTTCCGGTTGTTTTTCGCCCCTTTTCGACTCGTCCGGCATTCACGTTGGAACCTCCTCTCGAATTCCTCGGTTCAAAGGATAGACCATTTTCTTTGTCTTTGTCGGAACGAAGGTAAAATAGGAAACACGCCTGGAGATTTTCTAGGAAGCCAAGGAGGGGACAAAATGGGGAAGGAACTGAATCTGGACTGGGCCAGCCTGGGGTTCAGGTACATGAAGACCGACTTTCGATACGTTTCCCGTTGGAAGGACGGCAAGTGGGACGAGGGGAAACTGGTGGAAGACAACCGGCTGTGCATCAGCGAGGCTTCGACCGTGCTTCATTACGGGCAGGCCTGTTTCGAGGGGCTCAAGGCCTACCGGACGAAGCAGGGGAAAATCCAGCTTTTCAGGCCCGACATGAATGCGAAACGGATGCAGAAAAGCTGTCGGAGGATCCTGATGCCGGAAGTGCCGGTCGACCGGTTCATCGATGCCTGCGTGCAGGTGGTCAAGGCGAACGAAGCCTATGTCCCCCCATACGGAACGGGGGCGACCCTGTACCTGCGGCCTTTCCTGTTCGGAACGGGGGACACCATCGGCGTTGCCCCCGCTCCGGAATACATCTTCAGCGTTTTCTGCCTGCCCGTTGGAGCCTATTTCAAAGGCGGACTCAGCCCGGTCAACTTCACCGTTTCGGACTATGACCGGGCGGCTCCTTTCGGGACCGGGGCTGCAAAGGTCGGCGGAAATTACGCCGGTAGTCTCTTGCCTCACAAGCTGGCCGTAGAGAAGGGGTTTGCGGATTGCATCTATCTCGATCCCGCGACCCACACGAAGATCGAGGAGGTCGGGGCGGCGAACTTCTTCGGGATCACCAAGGACGGAAAGTTCGTGACACCCAAATCCCCTTCGATCCTTCCCAGCGTCACGAAAATTTCCCTGCTCCAGCTGGCGAAGGAGGTCCTGGGCATGGAAACCGAGGAGAGGGACGTTTTCATCGACCGCCTGGACGAGTTTGCCGAGGCTGGAGCCTGTGGCACTGCCGCCGTGATTACCCCGATCGGGGGGATCGAATACAAGGGCAAACTTCACGTTTTTTATAGCGAAACGGAAGTGGGCCCCGTAACGAGAAAACTCTACGAGACTCTAACCGGAATCCAGTTTGGAGACCTAAAGGCCCCGGAAGGATGGATGTACGAGGTCAGCTGACCGGTTTTTCTTTCCGAAGCAGGCGGAAAAGAGCCGCCCTGCCTGCAGGAAAGGGATGATAGGGGATGATGGGAGGGCTGGCTTTTTTCATTAAGGGGGCCATCCTTGGCTTTTCCATCGCGGCTCCGGTTGGTCCGATCGGGATCCTGTGCATCCGGCGCACCCTGGATGGAGGGCTGTTGCAGGGGTTCCTATCCGGGATGGGGGCGGCGACCGCAGATGGGTTTTACGGATGCCTGGCTGCGTTTGGGGTGACCGCCATCTCGAGCCTTTTGCTGGAGCAGGAAGCGATCATAAGGGGAATCGGGGGACTTTTCCTCCTATACCTGGGCTTTTCCACGCTGAGGGCCGTTCCGGCGGGCCCGGGGGAGAGGGAAAGCAGGAGAGGCCTGTTGTGGGCCTACGTTTCCGTTTTTTTCCTCACGATCACGAACCCGATGACAATCCTTTCCTTCGGTGCGGTTTTTGCGGGGTTGGGTGTCGATGCTGCCCGGGGCAATTCGAGCCTGGCCGGATGGATGGTGCTGGGGGTCGTGACAGGATCAGCTCTCTGGTGGCTTACGCTGAGCAGCACGGTCAGCCTGTTCCGATCCCGGTTCGATCCGGAGCGGCTGAAGTGGGTCAACCGTGTTTCGGGCTGTATCATCGCCAGCTTTGGAATCGTGAGCCTGGGTTCCCTTTGGACTTGAACGGGCGTTGCAGGGGCCGAAGACCTGGGGGTTCCGTCTTCGATTTTCGGGATTGTGGAAAAGGAGGTTTCAAGATGGGTGCATGGAAGAAAATCCTTCTATTCTCGGTTTTAACGGCGTTCCTCGTGGCATTCGGGGCGGGGGTCGCCCCGGCGGAAGAAAAGATCGGGGTCCTGGAACCCCAGACAGTGCTTTCCCAGCATCCCAAGATGCCGCAAGTGAAGAAGCAGATCCAGGCCGTTCTCGAGAAGAAGCAGCAGGAAGCCAGGGAAGCGATAGCAAAAGAGAAGGACAATGGGAAAAAGGCTGAAATCTACCAGACAAAACAGAACGAGGCGTCACAGGAGGAACAGAAGTTGATGGCTCCTCTCCTGAAGGACATGGATCAAGCGATCCGAAACGTTGCGAAAGCCAAGGGGTTGACGATCGTCATCGATGTCGCCCAGGCCCTGATGGGCGGAGTCGACATTACAAGCGACGTTGTTGCCGAGTTGAAAAGGATCGCCACGAACTGACCGGGCAGGGGATTTGCATAAGACGGCCGGGGGAGGGTGCCGGTGAAGTCCCTCGCGAACCTGATCTCCTTAAGCCGCATCGTGCTCTCGCTGCTGATGGTCCACGTGAGGGACCAAACGGTTCTTTTCGTCACTCTATACCTCGCAAGCGGCTTGAGCGACCTGCTGGATGGTTTCGTCGCGCGCCGGACGAAATCCCAGAGCCTATTGGGGGCCAGGCTTGACTCGATCGCGGACCTCTTTCTTTTCGGGGCGATCCTGGCAATCCTGGTCCTGAAGGCCTGGAACGAATTGAAACCCTTTCTCCCCTGCCTTTTGATCGTGCTCTTCATCCGACTGGTCAACATGGCCATCGCCCTTCGGAAATACCGCCTGGTAGTATTCGGCCTCCACACCTGGGGCAACAAGCTGACCGGCGTGGTCGTCTACTTCAGTCCCCTCCTTTTGCTGGTCTTCAGGCCAGCCCATGTCATCCTTCCCGCTTTTGTGGTCTGTGCCCTGGCAGCGCTGGAAGAAACGGGGATTCACCTGACTTCTTCCAGGCTCGACCTGAATCGGAGAAGTCTTTTTCTCAAAGATTGAAGTTCGCTTTTTATAATGTATACGCCCAAGGCTTAATCTCTGCTTTATTTTGCTAAAACAAGAGAGATGTATAATGGCGCCGGTTCATGGCGAATGCACAATGAATCGAAATCGAAGCCTTGAAAGGAGGGGAGGTCCGCCGGGAGCCGCACGATCGATTCAGGATGGAACCGAAGTCCCACAACCGGAAAAAACGAGGAGGAGACAGGCATGTCGAAGATGAATCCGTACGAGATGTTCCTGAAGCAGGTGGACGAAGCGGTACCGTACCTGAACGTGGAGCAGGAATTCATCGATATCCTCAAGGAGCCGAAGGAAGTGCTGGAGCTCACGATCCCGCTGCGTCTGGAGGACGGGACGGTGAAGGTGGTGAAGGGATGGAGGAGCCACCACAACAACGCGCTGGGCCCGTACAAGGGTGGGGTGAGGTACCATCCGAACGTTTCGAAGGACGAGGTAATGGCGCTGTCGGCGTGGATGTCGATCAAGTGCGCGACGGCGATGCTGCCGTACGGGGGTGGAAAGGGAGGAGTCCGGATCACGCCGCGGGAGCTTTCGAAGGCGGAGCTGGAGAGGCTGAGCCGGGGTTACGCGCTGGGGATCGCGCGTTTCATGGGGACGGACATCGACATTCCGGCGCCGGACGTGTACACGAACCCGCAGGTGATGTCGTGGTTCGTGGACACGTACGAGAAGGTGAAGGGTTGGAGCGAGCCCTCGTGCTACACGGGGAAGCCGCTGGAGATCGGCGGTTCGCTGGGTCGCGGAGACGCGACGGCGAGGGGCGGGATGTACGTGCTGCGAGAAGCGCTGAAGGAGCTTGGGCTGTACGGGAAGCCGCTGACGGCGATCGTGCAGGGATACGGGAACGCGGGGAGCTACGCCCACGCGCTGTACGAGGAGATCGGGATCACGGTGGTGGGGGCGTCGGACAGCAAGGGAGGCACGTACAACCCGAAGGGGTTGAAGTACGAGGAGCTGATGAAGCACAAGAAGGTCAGCGGGACGGTGGCGGACTTCCCCGGAGGGGACCGGCTGACGACGGAGGAGATCCTGGAGCTTCGGGCGGACGTTCTGATCCCGGCGGCGCTGGAGGGAGTCATCAACGAGTCGAACGCGGGGCGTGTGAACGCGAAGGTGGTGCTGGAGCTGGCGAACGGTCCGACGACGCCGGAGGCGGACGCGATCCTGGAAGAAGCGGGAGCGCTGGTGATCCCGGATGTGCTGGCGAACTCGGGTGGAGTGACGGTGAGCTGCTTCGAGTGGATCCAGGGACGGACGGGGGACTTCTGGACGGAGAAGACGGTGCACGAAAAGCTGGACGAGCGGCTGACCCACGCGTTCCACGAGATCTGGAAGATCAAGAAGCAGCAGAACATCCGGATGCGCCAGGCCACCTACGTGAGGGCGATGGGCCGGATCATCGCCGCCATGCGGTTCCGCGGCATCTGGCCGTAAGGACGGGAAAACACGAAGGCGGCGGGGGGCCCCCGCCGCCTTCGTGTTCCGGGAAAAGGTCACAGCAAAAGGACCTGGCCGATTTCGGAGTCGCCGTCCATGTACACCGCGAAGTTTCCGTGGTAGATCCGGACGGCAGGATGGTGCCCCTTTTCGTAGGGAGAGTTGTCGAACCACTCCTTGTTGAACACGTTCCCCGATTCTCCGGCGAAGACCGGAAGGTACAGGATTCCGTCTACGTCCAGGTCCAGGAAGAAATGGGTGCCGTAGGAAAGTTCCGGGGTGAAATTGCTCTCCCGGATTCCCACTTCCACGAGGCACCCGCAATGACAGATCTCGTTGTACTTGACCGGGACGCCGAGGTCCGGGTTGGTGCTGCCCCAGCGGCCCGGGCCGACGAGGATGTACCGGGTTCCGGCGAGAGAAGCGTTCGCGTTCCCGACGGCACGGGCGACTTCGTAGAACGTGGCGTCGGTGCCGTACAGGTCAGGGTCCACGTACACCAGGTGTTCGGCTTTTTCGAGGATCCCGTTGCTGACCATCCGGTTACCGCGCAGAAGCAGGCGGTCTTCCGGGACCTCCGGGATCTCCACCTTTGCCATCTCGGAATAGGTCGCCAGCGGGCGCATCTGGATCAGGGACAATTCCCGCGTCTCGGTTTCGTACGTGAATTCGATATCCACGGGGAATCCCGTCATTGTTTCCAGGTGGGCCAGTAGGGTTCTCATCAGCTGGAACAGGTAGGGGTGCCGGGTGGGCAGGGCCGAGAAGGAAAAGATCGGCTTGGAAAATCGTTTCAGCGGGCTGCCGGCCCAGTAAAGAAGATTGTCCGTATAGATTTCGACAAAGGAGTGGACGGACTTGTGCTGTTTCAGGATGTAAGGAAGGAACTGGCGCAGGGATCCGGTCATGAAGGATCCGAAGTTCCGGTCGATGTAGTCGAATTCGACCTGGCTCGCCATGGCGATTTCCCCGGGCTGGTTCCCTTCCGGGCGCAGATTGGGGTTGGTCAGGTAAAAGACCCGGGCTTTCGCACGATCGACGGTTCGTGTCCCCAGTCCGAAGCAGATGCGCATGAGCCCGTCTTCTTTTCGGACGCGAGGGGTGGGCCTCCGGTAGACCTTCGAAAAAGCGGCTCCCGCGAGCTCGGGGTAATAAAGGTGCCCGTGGGCCTTCCCCATGATCGGCTGAACCAGGACAGCCATGGCTTCGTCCTCGTCGCGAAAACCGTGTTTGTTCCGGTAGGCCCTGGGAGCCGGATTGAAGAGGGAAGCCCAGACGGCCCGGATCCCGTCCTGCAGTTCGCGAAGGCGCCTTTCCGCGGTTCCCGTGTTGGCGGAGAAACAGGTGTCGTATTTCCCCGCGAAGGAAAGACGGACCGAATCTTCGAGCAGGGAACTCGACCGGATCGCAAGCGGCCGATCCCCGAGCGTTTCCATCGATCGGGCCAGGTCGGCAAGGAAGCTCTCCCTGAGCCGCCCCTTCGAGAAGGCAAGAACGATCCGGTCGGTGGACGGTTCGGAATAAACCCATTCCATCCGGTTGTCCTGGATGAAGTCCCGGAAAATCTCCGTGCTGACGACGAGGGTGGAGGGTGGGAGCGAAACGGCTTCCTGCAAGGGGGAATCCTTCAGGGCAAAATAGGCGAAGGCGAGGCCCTTTGCCTTCCCACCGACAGGGCCTTTGCCGATGAGCCATCCTCTTTCCGCGTAGACGGATTCGGCATCGAACCGGGAAAAATAGCTGAGGTATTCCCTTTCCGGCATTCCCATCCCTCCTGTCAGTCAGGCTTTACGGGTTCAGGCGGTAGATCGTCCTCGGCCAGGGGATCGCCTCGCGGATGTGCTGGAGGCCGCAAATCCAGGAAACGACCCGTTCGATTCCCATCCCGAAGCCGCTGTGGGGGAACGAGCCGTACCGCCGAAGGTCCAGGTACCAGTCATAGGAGGATTCGGGCAGGCCCTCTTCGCGGATTCTCTTCAGGAGGAGGTCCAGGTTGTCCTCCCTCTGGGAACCCCCGATGATTTCCCCGTATCCTTCCGGGGCAAGCAGGTCGTCACAGAGGACAAGGTCCTCCCTCTCCGGGTGCTGCTTCATGTAGAAGGCCTTGACCTTTTTGGGGTAGCACTCCACGAAAACCGGTTTGTCGAACTGCTTTGTGAGGAGGGTTTCGTCGTCTCCGCCAAAGTCGTCACCATAGGGGATGTCGCTCCCGAGCCTTTGGAGCAGGGCAACGGCATCGTCATAAGTGATGTGGTAAAAGGGCGGCTTGATCTTCTCGAGTGCGGAAACATCCCGCTCCAGGAGTTCGAGTTCCTTCCGGCAGTGGGCAAGAACCCCTTCCACGACGGCGCAGACCAGCCCTTCCTGAAGGGCCATGTTGTCGTTGTGGTCCGCATAGGCGACTTCCGGTTCGATCATCCAGAATTCCGTGAGGTGGCGGCGTGTCTTGGATTTTTCCGCCCTGAACGTCGGGCCGAAACAATAGACCTTTCCGAAAGCCGCCGCCGCGGCTTCTGCATAGAGCTGTCCGGTTTGTGCCAGGTAGGCTTTGCCGAGGTCGAAATACTCGACTTCGAACAGGCCGTCCGCCCCTTCGCCGATGGCCCCGGTCAAAAGAGGGCTGTCCACGAGGAGGAAGCCGTTGTTGTGAAGGTATTCCCGGCAGGTCCAGATGACCCTCTCCCGGACCGTCAGGATCGCTTTCTGCCTTGCCGAGCGGATCCAGAGATGTCGGTGGTCGAGGAGAAAATCGATCCCGTGCTCCTTTTTCGCGATGGGATACTCGTCCACGGGGTTCTGGACGACCTCGAGACCCGTTACGGAAAGCTCAACCCCGGAGGGCGCCCTTTCGTCCTTCCGAACTACCCCGGTTACAATGATCGATGCTTCCAGCCAAAGCCCTTTTGCCGCGGCGAACTGTTCGTCGGGAACTTCTCCCTTGACCATGACGGCCTGGATGAACCCGGAACCATCCCGAACCTGGAGGAAATGGATCTTCCCGGAACTCCTCTTGTTGTACATCCAGCCTTTTAAGGTAACCTCCCGATCCACCCAGGAAGGGAGATCACGGATCATAACCCATGGTGCGGGCAACGGCACCGACCTCCTTCGTTTCATGATTCTTCTGCTGAGACCTATGATACACTAACAAGGATGAAAAACGGGAGGAATGACGTGGCGCAAGCCCCTTTCCGAATGCCGGATTCGAGGAGACAGGGAAAATGACGGGAGCAGGAACGAGAGGGCCGATCGGCCCCGAGCTTCTTGAAGCGGCGGAGGCGATCTCCGACCAGCTGGTGGCCTGGAGGCGCGAATTCCACCAGTTCCCGGAGCTCGCTTTCGAGGAAAATGTCACCTCTGCCAGGATCGTGGAAAACCTTTCCGCGATCGACGGGATCGAGGTCGTCAAGGGGTTCGGATGTCCAACCTCGGTTGTCGCGGTTATCGGGGGGGATCTTCCCGGCAAGGCGCTGATGATCCGGGCCGAAATGGATGCCCTGGCGCTGGATGAAGAAACCGGTGTGCCCTTTTCCTCCTGCATCCCCGGGGTGATGCATGCCGCCGGCCACGATGCCCATATGGCCAGCTTGCTGGGGGCTGCTGTCCTTCTTGCGGAGAGGAAAGACGCGCTGAACCGCCCGGTTGCCCTTCTTTTCCAACCCGCGGAAGAGGGGAAGGGAGGCGCAAGAACCCTTGTTCAGGCGGGCCTGATCCAGCGATTCAACGTGGGGCAGGTGGTGGCTCCCCTGCTTTGGCCCAAAACCCCTTACGGTACCTTCATGACGCGTCCTTCCGTCATGACGGCCCTTTCAGACCGGATCCACGTGGAGATCCGGGGTGTGGGCGGTCATGCTGCCCTTCCCCATGTGACCGTCGATCCGATCCTTATCGGCGCCCACATTGTCCTTGCCGTTCAAAGCCTGGTCAGCCGAGAGCTCGATCCCCTGGAGAGCGCCGTGATCTCCTTTGGCCAGGTGGAAGCGGGGGAAGCCTACAACATCATTCCCGAAACCGGGCATATGTGGGGAACTCTCCGGGCCTTCGACACGAGGGTGCGGGACTTCCTGAGAAACCGCCTGGAAAGCCTTGTCCCCGCGGTTGCCTCGGCCTTCAGGGGAACGGCCGTCCTCGACTACACCCAGAATTATCCCCAGACCCAGAACGATTCGGGGTTGACGAATGCCGTTCTCGGCTGCGCGGAAGACTTTTTCGGGAAGGACCAGGTTCGGATCCTGGATCGCCCGCTCCTGTCGGGGGAAGATTTTTCCTTTTATTCCCTGGAGGTTCCCTCCTGCCTGATGCTGATCGGCACGGGAGAAGAAGTCGGGCTTCACCATGCGCGGTACCAGGTCCCGGAGGAGGCCCTTTCCCTGGTGGCTGCCTGGGAAGCGTTCATGGCCCTGACCCTTCCCGGGGATTCCCAAGGGAGTATGCTATAGTCTAACGGTTTTTTGAAAGAAAAGACTCCGTCCGACGGCGGATGGGGCCAGGACAAAAGACTCGACTGGGGAGGATTCCGGATTGGACGAACGACTGGAAGAGACATTTGTCAGCCTCGCCAAGGGGGCGCCGGGACAGAGATCCATCTGGTGGCGGGGAGCCTGGTGGTCCCGGAGTTGCTTAATGGAGCTGGTGGAAGGGTGCGAAACGACTCTTGCCCAATCCGGGTTCCGGGAGGGCCAAAGGCTGGCTCTCCTCCTGCCCAATTCACCGGTAAACCTGGCGCTTTGCCTTGCCGCCTGGAGGCTGGGAGGGACGGTGGTCCCCCTAAACGTCCAGGCAGGCGAGAAGGAGATCCTCCGTTGTACTCGCCACGGGGACGTGTTCGGGGCGATTCTCTGCAAAGGATTCGAACCCCTGGCGGAAGCGCTGGCACAAAACGGGGTTCCAAGCGCCATCACCCCGCTCGAGGGTCCGATCCCGGAACTGCCTGGTCGCCAGGGGATTCCGGAAACCCCGGAAACCGCGGTCATCTTTTTCACCTCGGGGACGACGGGTTCCCCTAAGGCCGTTTGTATCACGCACGGGAACATCAGGGCCAATGTCGAGGCGTCCCTCCACCATTTCACCGAGCTTCGGGATAACGAGGTTTTCCTGAACGCGCTGCCGAATTTCCACACCCTCGGTTTCACCGTTTGCGGCATGCTGCCGATGCTTGCCGGGATGGGGCAGGCCCTTGTCCCCAACTTCATGCCGGCGGAAGCCACCCTGGAGGTCATGAGGACGGCCGGTGTTTCGGTCGCCATCACGGTTCCGGCCATGGTCGCACTCCTCGAAGGTGCGATCGCCCGCGGGGCTGTCCCCCCGCAGGAACTGCATATCCTCATCTCGGGCGGGGACCGCCTTCCTCCGAGGATCGCCTCGCGTTCCGCGCAGTTGCTCGGTGTTCCGGTCCTTGAAGGATACGGGCTGACGGAAACGTCTCCCGTTGTGGCGGTCAACCCCTCCTATGCGAGGAACAAGCCGGGCACGGTGGGACCTCTCCTCCCGGGTTACCAGGCCCGCATCCTGGACGCCGAAGGAATGGAGGTCCCCCGGGGACAGGAGGGCACCCTCTGGCTGAAGGGCCCCTCCGTGACTCCCGGCTATTTCCGGCGTCCCGACCTGACCGAAAGCCGCATCCATGACGGGTGGCTCGACACCGGGGACATGGTCCGGATGGATGAGGACGGGTATCTTTCCATCGTCGGCAGGGTCAGCGACATCATCATCGTGGGCGGCTTCAACGTCTATCCCCAGGAAGTGGAGTCCATGCTCCAGGAGCATCCCTCGGTCAGGGAAGCCGCCGTGATCGGGGTACCCAACCCGGTCCTGGGGGAAGTGGTGAAAGCCTATGTCGTGCCCCAGGCGGGAAGCCGGGCGACCCCCAGGGACCTGGTTGCGTTCTGCCGCGAACGTCTTTCCCATTACAAGGTTCCGAGGATGGTCGAATTCGTCGAGGAACTTCCGAAGTCGAGCATCGGGAAAGTCCTGAACCGGGAGCTCAAAAAGCGTGCGCAGGAGGAAACGGTTTGTTCGGATTCGACATCGAGTTGATCCGTAACCTTTCAAGCGGAGAAGAGAAACGGCTCAGGAAGTTCCTGGACGATCACGGGCTCCGTTTCGAAGGGAAGCCGGACATTACCGTTCTTGTGAAGGATCCGGCAGGCCGGCTGGTCGCGACTGGAAGCCTCCAGGGCGAGGTCATCCGGATGGTCGCCGTGGATCCTTCCTGGCAGGAAGCCGGACTTTCCGGCATCGTGATTTCCAGGCTGGTCGAGTTCGCGCGGGAGCGCGGAATGACGCGCCTCTTCGTCTACACGAAGCCGGAATCGGCGGATCGTTTCGCGGCCCTTGGGTTCAGGGAACTGGCCCGGGTGGAGGGTTCGGTTGTCCTCCTCGAGATGGGGGAGCCGGGGGTCGACGCGTACCGGGCCTACCTCGAGGAGAATCGTGCCGTAGGGGGCAAAAACGGTGCGGTTGTCGTAAACTGCAATCCCTTCACGCTGGGGCACCGGTTCCTCATCGAACGCGCCGCCGCTTCCTGCGACAGGCTCTTCATCATCGTCGTGGAAGCCGACCTTTCCCTTTTTCCTTTCAAGGACCGCTACGCCCTGGTTCGAGAAGGGACCTCCCACCTGGTGAACGTGACCGTCCTGAAAAGCGGGGCCTACGCGGTGTCTCCCGCGACTTTCCCCACCTATTTCCTGAGAGACAAGGGATCCGAAGAGACGGCCGCGATCCAGGCGAAGCTGGACGTGACCCTTTTCGCGAACCTTTTTGTCCCGGCACTCGACCTCCGGGTCCGTTTCGTGGGAACCGAACCCTACTGCGAAGTCACAGGGGCCTACAACGAAGCGATGAAGTCCATCCTGCCCGCTCGGGGGATCGAACTTTTCGAGATCCCGCGGTATGCCCTGGACGACGGCACGATCGTTTCCGCGTCCACCGTCCGCGAGAGGATTCGGTCCTGTGACTGGGCTGGGGTGCGCCGCCTCGTTCCAGACGTGACCTGGAATTACCTCAACTCCCCGGGGGCGGCCGAAATCATCTCGCGCATCCAGTCGAGCCGGACCCGCCACTGACCCTTCCCTTCAGGAAACCGAGGTTCAAAAGAGCCTCCGAGACGGTTTCAAAACGGAGGGTTTCTTCCGGGAGCAGGCCTCCGACCGCAACGAAGAGTCCCCTGCCGAATCCCCTGAGACTCTCCCTGTCGCTTCCCGTGTCTCCGAAATAGACCGGGAAACGAGTCCCGGTCACCTCGCAAAGACGGGAGAACCCCTCAGGCGAAGGCTTGCTGATTCCCGTTTCGGGCGTCACCGCGCGATCCAGCGGGAAGTCTTCCCATCCCAGGCGAATCAGGGCGAGCCGGAGTTCGGGAAGGAACCTTCCCGTATAGATGGCCACGGGGAGGGAAAGTTCGCTCCAGTGCACGTCCAGCAGGGGGTTTTCCTGGTGCCAGAGCCCCCTCTTCAGCGAGGTCTGCCTTTCGGTCCCGCAAAAATGTTCGCCCAGGTACATTTCCTCGCACAAGGCCCGGAATCGGTCTCGGCCGACCGGGTCCCCGTACCTGCCGATCGTGTGCAGAACGACGTCTGCCGGGGGGAACTCCCCCAGGATCGATTCCCATTCCTCCGGGGAAGGCATGGAACGGGATAGCCTCCTATCGCCCGATTTCCTGGAACGAGCCGCGGCGACGGAAAGAAGCACCCAGGCGATATCGTAGTCGTCGTTGAAGCCGGGATGCCTCTTGCTGACCCGGAAGTGCTCGAATTCAAACCCCGTGCAGTCCGCTTCCCATCCGAGGATTCTCCGCCATCCCCACTGTATGGCCGCCCGGATGACCGAGGGATAGGAACGCCTCGTGTCGATCAGGACACCGTCCACGTCAAAGACCAGCAGGTCCCCTTCTTCGAGTTGGGGGGTAGGGCTTGCGAGATTCAAATGAACGCCGCCTTTCTACTGAAAAGTCCGGTACAATCTAGAACTGTAGCATACACCACGAGGGCCGGGGGGATCGAACTCTTGCTTGAAATCCCGATTCACCGAGAAAGCGGGACTCCTCTCTATTTTCAGGTCGCAGAGCACTTGCGGCGGCTCGTTTCCAGCGGGGCGCTTCCTCCGGGAACCCGCCTTCCGGGAACCCGCATGCTGTCCGAGGAACTGGATGTCAGCAGGACCACGGTAATGCAGGCGTACGCCCTTCTTGAAAGCGACGGGATCGTCAGGCTGGAAGGGAGGAGGGGCGCCTTTGTGATCGGGAATTGCACGGAGAGGGGAACCCGACCGTCGGCAGAGGCTGTCTTGGACCTGGCCTCGGGACTGCCCTCGATGGATCTCGTCCCGTTGAAATCGATCACGAGGGCCCTTCGGGACATTCTCCGTACATTTCCGGAAGCTGCGCTCCTCGGTTCCCCCCCAGAGGGGCTCGAGCCCCTTCGGCGAGCCCTGGTCACCCATGCGGCAGCCCGTGGAATCCCCGCTTCGTGGGAAAGCCTCTTCGTCACCGCGGGTCTCCAGGAGGGGTTATCGACGCTTCTCAAGACCCTGGCCGTTTCGGGGATGAGGAGGCTTTGGGTGGAACCCTTGACCTATCCCGACGCGGTCCTGATGGCATCGAGCGAAAGAATCGAAGTCCGGTGCCTGCCCGAGAACCCTGCCGAAATCCCGGGGTTCGTTTCCGGCATGAATGGGCAGGATGCACTGTACCTGATCCCCAGCTTTCACAACCCTCTCGGCCGGACCCTGCCGCTCGGGCTGAGGCGTGCGATCCTTGCGGAAACGGTACGCACGGGGACCTGGGTGATCGAAGATGATGCCTACGGGGAGCTCCGGTACGGCGAAGAGAGCGTTCCGGCTTTGAAGTCTTTGCCGGAAGCGGAGCGGGTGCTGTATATGGGATCTTTCAGCCAGGTCCTCTTCCCCGGTCTTCGCTTTGGCTACATGCTCCTGCCCCCTTCCCTGGCGGAAGAGGCGGGGGTGATCCGGAAGATCCGGACAGGGGGTGCCTCATCTCTCGTCCAGATGCTGGTGCTGAACCTGATCGAAACGGGGGACCTCTCGAGGGCGCTGGACGCAGCCCGCCGGCAAATGGCCATACGCATGGAAACTCTTGCGGGAGCCATCTCGAGAGAGCTTCCGAATTATCCTTTCCTGCGGCCGGAAGGGGGGATCTACCTCTGGCTGGAGACTCCCGGGATCGAAGGGAAGGACGCGGTTTCGAGGGCGGCTGCCCTGGGGGTCCGCCTATCTCCCGGAGAAGTGTTTTCCGTGAGCGGCAAACGGATGGAGGCGGTTCGGCTTTCGATCAGCCGGCATGGGGCGCAGGACCTGGCCCGGGCAGTTTGCGCCATGGCGCTGGCCTGGGGCGGCCGTTGATGAAGATTCTCGGGGAGGTGCTCGAGGGAAGGGAAGGGAGGTCCAGGACGCAAGCCAGGCTTTTGAAAGCCGGCTTGACCGTGGTCCAGGTTTCCCTGAACATCCCGGGTTTCCCGAAAAGGCTCAGGAACGACCTCTTCTGCGTCGAGAGGACCGCTTGGCTGGTTCGACAACGGTGCCTTTCCCTCGGGTGGGGGATCGGCGCGGAAGTCGGCCTCCTGAACGGGGCCGGCTATGCTCTCCTGATCGGCGTGTTGCCGGAGGCGGATCCGGTTCGCCTCAAGCAGGAATGCCTTGCCCTGGAAGAGGCTCTTTCCTGGGGAAGGGCCCTGGACCTGGATGTCCGGGTTCAGTCGGGGAATATCGGTCGCGAGGCTCTTGGACTACCCCCCAGGACATGCCTCCTTTGCGGTGAGGAAGCCAAAGCCTGCAACCGTGAAGGCCGGCACGACAGGCGCGCGCTGAGGGAAATCGTCGAGAAACTGATCGGGAAATGCGCCGGGGAGGAAATCCCCACCGTTCACTCCTGACCGTCGGTCTTCCCGGCGGCATCGATCTCCTTCAGGTACCGTCTCCAGGTCCAGAAGGCAGCCAAGGTGCATACGAAACCGAGCGCCAGGCCCTGGACGATGTAGTCGATCCGGCCCCTCCCGAAAAGGAACCCGCCGAACCCCGCAAGGGCCCTGCCAAAACTGGCGAGGGTCACGATGGAAAAGAACAAGGTCAGAATTCTCACCCGAAATCCTCCAGACAAAGCGGATGCGTTCGTTCCTGGAACAGTATAAACGAACCGGGGAGGACTTTTGTTGTGTGCAACCTAACCGCGTGATAAGATTGCACCCAAGTGGTACAAAACAGAACGGTATGCAGGATGATAGGGGGTCCGTGGATCGATGAGAGAGGCGCGCTTCTATACCACGTCGGCTGACTATGTCTACCAGGATTTGAGGCACCGCATCATCACCAAGCAGCTGCAGCCCGGACAGCGCCTGCCGGAGGTGAACATCGCGGTTCAGATGGGGGTCAGCCGGACGCCTGTCCGGGAAGCCTTGAGACGCCTCGCCAGTGAAGGGCTGGTCACCATCATCCCGAACAGCGGGGCCCGCCTTGCCTGCCCCAGCCAGAAGGAAATGGAAAACGCCTACATCCTGCGTGAGCACCTGGAGTGCCTGGCCATTCGGCTGGCCGCAGAGCGGATCACGGAACGCCAGCTGCGGAGGCTGGAAGACGCGGTTCTCGAAGAGGAGCGGGCGTTTCATGAAAAGAACCTGGAACTCTACCTGGAAGTGAACGAAAACTTCCACCGAACCATTGCCGAATCAAGCGGAAACCGGATCCTGGCCGAATACGTGGAAAACATCCTGGCCCGGACGAACGTCTACATCGTTTTCTACGACCCGTTCTACAACATCGAGACCAACCCGAGCATCCCGCAGCACCGAGCCATCATCGCGGCGCTGGCCGAAAGGTCGCCGGAGAAGGCGGAGGCCCTCATGCGGGAGCACCTCCGGTTTTCGATGGAAGACCTCCAGCCGCCAAAGGAAGCGGAAGAATTCTGAAAACGACCGCCCCCGGCAGGAGCCCCCGAGGGGGCTCTTTTTTGCGGAAGAACACGATTGCGAAAGAAAGAACGAAAAAAAATCCCGGATTAACCCATGAGTTGGTATAATCCCGGTGTTCAAATCCCGTTCACAATTTAGGAGGGTTTTTCATGCCCGCTCGCAGATTACCGACCCTTGACCTGAAACGCAATTACGACCGTGTGAGAGATGAGATCCGGCAAGCCGTGGACAAGGTTCTCGAAAGCCAGCATTTCATCCTGGGCCCCGAAGTCCGGGCTTTCGAAGAAGAAGTCGCCCGTACGCTGGGGGTTCCCCATGCGATCGCTTGTGCCTCCGGAACGGATGCGCTTGTCCTTGCCCTAATGGCCCTGAAGGTCGGCCCGGGAGACGAGGTCATCACGACCCCCTACAGCTTCTTCGCCACCGCGAGCTGCATCACCCGGGTCGGAGCGAGGCCGGTCTTCGTCGACATCGATCCGGGAACCTACAACATGGACATCGGCCAGGTGCTCGAGAGCATCACCCCCAAAACCAGGGCGGTGATCCCCGTCCACCTGTTCGGGCAAATGGTCCCCGTGGAAGAGCTTCTTCCCGAACTGGAAAAGAGAGGGATTGCCATGGTGGAGGATACCGCCCAGGCCTTCGGCGCCTGCCGGCAAGTCGGCGACAGGATCTACCGGGCCGGAGCGGTAGGTGACCTGGGCTGCATCTCGTTCTTCCCGACCAAGAACCTCGGGGCCTACGGGGACGGAGGCATGGTCACCTCGACGAAAGAGGACCTGGCGAAGAGCCTGAAGAGTCTCCGTGTCCACGGATCCACGGAAACCTACTTCCACGACACCGTGGGGATCAACAGCCGGCTCGACGAGATCCAGGCGGCGATCCTTCGGGTCCGTCTACGTCACCTGCAGGAGTGGAACGAGGAACGGAGACAGGCTGCCGCGCGGTACGCCCTGCTGTTCCGCGAATACGGCCTTCAGGAACAGGTCCTTCCGCCTGTCGAGGCAGCGGGAAACACGCACATCTACCACCAGTATGTCGTCCGCTGCCGGAACCGGGATGCGCTTCAGGCCTTCCTGGAATCGGAAGGCATCAGTACGAGGATCTACTACCCGCTTTGCCTCCACCTGCAGCCCTGCTTCTCGGACCTGGGCTACGCCGAGGGGGATTTCCCGCAGGCCGAGGCGCTTAGCCGTGAGTGCCTCGCGCTTCCCATATTCCCGGAACTGAAGGCGGAAGAGCAGGAATGGCTCGTATCCTCGATGGCGGAGTTCTATCGCCACTGATTTTTGACCAATCTTGCCTTTTGCCGGCCGTTCGTGTAAAATCCGAATCGAAGGGTGCGGGAAGGTTCTGATCCGCACCATAGAGGAGGTTTGCAAAGCATGTTCCCTTTGTTCGATCCGACATTTGTGCTCCTCATCCCTGCCCTGTTGCTCGGCTTGTGGGCCCAGGCCAAGGTCCAGGGGGCCTTTGCGACATACAGCCAGGTCCCCTCTCGCAGGGGAGTCAGGGCGTGCGACGTGGCGAGGGCGATCATGGACCGGTTCGGTCTTTCCGCAATCCGGATTGAGCGGGTTCCCGGAAACCTGACGGATCATTACGATCCCCGGTCCAAGGTCCTGCGCTTGTCGGAAGGGGTTTACTCGAGCTCGAGCCTGGCGGCAATCGGGATTGCCGCCCACGAAGTAGGGCACGCGATCCAGGACGCGGAGGATTACGTGCCGATCCGCTTGCGGAATGCGATCGTACCCGTAGCAAGCCTGACTTCGTGGCTTGCCTTCCCGCTGTTCTTCATCGGCCTGTTGATGAGGACCCCTTTCCTGATGGACCTGGGGATCCTTTTCTTCCTGGGAGTGATCGTCTTCCACCTCGTGACGCTGCCGGTGGAGTTCGATGCTTCCGCCCGGGCCCTTCGTCTCCTGGCCGATACCGGGACCCTTGACATGGACGAGATCGGCGGGGCAAGGGCGGTTCTTCGTGCAGCGGCTTTGACCTACGTGGCAGCGGCAGTCATGGCGGTCGCCCAGCTTTTCCGACTCCTTCTCCTGCGGGGCATGATCGGGGGGCGCAGGGATTAGCCCGTTCTACCAAGCCGAAACCGAGGGGAGTGGGGGGAGACCCTCGCTCCCCCGTCGTTTTTTTCTAGGCCCGCCTTGCGGGCCGGAACGATCGGAGGGCAACGGTGGTATGATTCGAAAGGTTCGTGGAACCGCTGGGAAGGCTGGGTCGCCATGAGAGGGATCGAAGCTGCTCTGGAATGTCGCCGGGAAGTTCGCAGGGGAGCCTTTGCCCCGGAAGCGTTGAGGAAGCTGGGAGGGGGATTGGAACCCCCTGACCGTGTTTTGGCCTCTTCCCTCCTATATGCGACTTCCAGGAGGGAATCGCTTTGGAAGCACCTGCTTGGCCTTTTCCTGAAAAAGCCCCTCCATGCGCTTTCTGCTGAAACCGCGGATGTCCTGATGGTCGGTACCGCCGGTCTCATGGAGCTTCGGCGCTTTTCTCCGCAAGTGCTCGTAAGCGCGCTGGTCGGCCATGTCAAGGCCGGCCGGTCTCCCCACGAGGCAGGACTGGTCAACGCAGTCCTCCGGAGGATCGGAGAGGAAGCCCCTCGCATCCTGGAAAAAATGGAACGTTCGCCCGACGCCAAAGAGCAGTGCCTTCTCCTGGGAATTCCCTCTTGGGCGGGACGCCGCTGGATTGAAGAATGGGGAAAGGAAGAAGCGCGGAACCTCTGGAAGCTTTCTTCCATGAAGCCCTGCCTCTCGGTGCGCCTGAACAGGCCCGAAAAAGAGCGGGACTTCCTGGCGGGGCTGGAAAAGGCAGGCATCCGAGGGTGGCCTTCTCCCCTTCTGAAGGGAAGCTGCAGGCTTTCGGGCAACCCGTTTCCTCCCTCCCTGCCCGGTTTCGCCGAAGGGTGGGTGACTCCCCAGACTGAATCCGCGATGCTGGTCGTCGAAGCTTTCCTCGAATTGCTGGACGGAGGACCTGTCCTGGAGATGTGCTCCGGAAGAGGGGTCAAAAGCGGGCAGCTTCTTTGCCGTTTGCCGGAAGGTGTCCCCGTGGAATCCTGGGAACTGAGCCCGGGAAAGGTGGCTTCGGCAAAGGCGGAAATGCAACGGATCGGCGTTTCCCGCCGCGCGGTGTTCAAGGTCGGAGACGCACTGACGCTTGAGCCGGAGCAGGCCCCCAGGGCGGTGCTGCTGGATGCGCCCTGTTCCGGAAGCGGGACATGGAAGCGGCACCCGGAGTCCAAGTGGCGGCTGACGCCGGAACGCCTCGCGCAGATGGCCCGACTCCAGGCTTCCTTGCTGGAAAGGGCTTTCCGTCTTGTGCAACCCGGGGGAATCGTGGTGTACTGTACCTGCAGTCTCTTTCGCGAGGAAAACGAACAGGTCGTCGGATCCGTCCTGGGCTCAGGCTGGGACCTGGTGGAACTGCCCTTGAGTTTGCCGGGTGCCATCTCGGTAAAGGGGAAGCCTTACGGCCGCATCCTCTGGCCGAAACTTCCATGGATCGACGGGTTTTACATCGCGGCCTTCATGAAAAGAGCATAGGGGGGGTACTGGGGTGAAGTGGATCCGTTGGACGATGCTCCTGCTCGTTCTTGTCATCGCCGGATCGGCAGCGGCGGCGTTCTATTTCGTCTTCATGGGCGGTCGGACGATCCCGATGCCTGCCGTTGAAGGGATGATGTCCGCCCAGGCGGTTGAAACGATTCAGAAAGCCGGGCTTCTGGTTCGCATCGACCAGGTGACGTCCCAGCTTCCGTCGGGAACGGTCGTTTCCCAGTGGCCGGGGGCCTCGGAAAAAGTGGCCCGGGGGCGCCTCGTGACTCTGAAGGTCAGCCGGGGAGGAGAGAAAAAGCCGCTACCGGATGTTCGGGGAATGGAGTTCAACGAAGCCAAGGCCAAGCTGGCCGAGGCCGGCTTCCAGGTGGGGGATGTCCTCCGGCTTGCAGATCCGCAGAAGCCGGCGGGCTCGGTTTTGGCGCAGAGCCCTGCAGCACCGGCTATGGTCCCGCTGGACACCCGCGTCGACCTTCTCGTGAGCCGGGGAACGGGAGCGGAGGGCGGATCGGTCGCGGTTCCGGATGTCGTTGGCCAGCAGGAAGCCGCAGCCAGGTCCCTCGTCGAGGCTGCGGGCCTTGGCGTGGAAGGCCGCTACCTGGCTTCCCAGGCAACCGCTCCGGGGATCGTGGTTTCCACCGTCCCCAGGACAGGAGCCCAGGTACCTGCCGGAAGCCGCATCGCGTTGACCGTTGCAACGGCCCCGAATGACCAGGCAAAGCCGCCTGCTCCTTCGACCGAAGAGGACCTGGAAGCTCCTCCAAGAAAGGCCGCGGAAAAGAAGCAGGAGTCTGCCCCGGAACCCGGTGGGGCTGCCCCCAGGAAGACAACCTCCGAAACCGAGCAAAAGGCAGCCTCGGCACAAGCCGCACCCCCGAATACGGAAGCGCCGGCTGCAGCTTCGCAGGCCGCCGTAAAAACGGAAGAGCCGAAACACACGGCGAAAGTGCGCTACCAGGTGCCGCCGCTTTCCAGGCCCCTTTCCCTGAAGATCGAAGTGGTGGACCCCGAGGGGACGCGAACGGTCCTTGAAAGGGAAGTCAAGGGTGGAGAGTCGATCTCGGTCAACGTCCCCTACGTCCGGGAAGCGGCCGTGACCGTTTACCTGGGCGGAGAATTCGTCTGGCAGGACAGGTACCGTCCATGAAAGAGCCGAAAATCGCTCCATCCCTGCTGTCGGCAGACCCGCTCCGGATCTGGGAAGGCATACAATCCCTCGAAGGAGAGTACGACTGGATTCACCTTGACATCATGGACGGTCACTTTGTCCCCAACCTTTCGTTTGGGCCGGCACTGTTGAAGTCGTTGAGATCGGCTCTCCCCGATGCCGTCCTGGACGTTCACCTCATGGTGGAACCCCCGGAGAACTTCATCGACTCGTTCCTCCGTTGGAGGCCGGACTACCTGGTGGTCCACCAGGAGGCGACACCCCATCTCCACCGTGTCCTCCAGGCCATCCGGGAAGGAGGCAGCAAGCCCGGCGTGGCGCTGAACCCGGGGACCAGCGTGGAAGCTTTGAAACCGGTCCTGCCCTTCGTCGATCTCGTTCTCGTCATGTCGGTCAATCCCGGGTTCGGGGGACAGGCCTTCATCCCGGAAGTCCTTTCCAAGACCCGTACCCTGTGCCAATGGAGAGAAGCGCTGGGGTTGGAGTTTCTCGTGGAGATGGACGGCGGAATCGGGTTAACCAATGTCGAGGAAGTCGTCAGGAACGGCTGTGATGTGATCGTTGCCGGGAATGCCGTGTTCGGAGAGGCGAATCCGGCTTCGACCGCCAGGCTGCTTCGGAGAAAGGCAAGGGAGGCGGGTTCCGGTGAATGACCAGACACTGAGGGAACTGGGGGCTTACCTGTGCTGGAAACGCAAGGAGAAGGGCAAGACGATCGAGGACGTTTCGGCTGAAACCCGCCTGCGGGTGGAAGTTCTGCGGGCTATCGAAAGGGGGGAACTCCAGGAGCTCCCCGCACCCGTGTATGCAAGGGGAATGGTGCGGATCTACCTGGAGTATCTCGGCTCCACGGAGCTTTTGCCTCAATATGAAGAGTTCTTCCGACCCGGGGGCCATGACGCCCCCCCTGGAACGTCATTCGCCAAGCCTGCAGTGACGAGGGGCTTCCGGCGCAGGGACAACCGGTGGGTCGTGGCCCTGCTTGCCCTTGCCGTTCTTCTGGCGGGGTACCTTCTCTGGCAGCAGAAAGGAATCCTGGGCAAGGCGATCGAGAGGAAGGCGGAGCAGGCGACGGTGGCAGCTCAACTGCAGCCTTCCCCTGCCCAGCAGGTCTCCCTGGATCGTCCTTCCGTTCCCGCCGAAACGCCGGGTTCCCAGGGAGAAGCGGCCGGCGTCGAACCGCAAAGCGATGACTTGAGCTGGCTGCCGGGACACGGACCTGGAACGGGCAATCCGGGCGCACGCGTTTCCGGGTCCCTGGAGATCTCCGCGCTGGAATCCTGCTGGATCCTTGTCACAAGGGAAGGCGAAACGCTTTTCCGAGGGACTCTGAAGAAGGGAGAAAGCCGGAGTTTCCCCTCCGACAAGGAAATCCGGGTTCGGTACGGCAAACCGGCTGGGGTGTCCGTCCGGTGGATGGGAAAGGATCTCGGCCGTCCTTCGACGCAGCAGAAGGTCGTGACGGTTCTCTACAAGCCGGATGGCTCGTTTACGGTCCGCTAGGATGCAGAAGGTTTTCCTGCTCAGCCTCGGCTGCGCAAAGAACCAGGTTGACAGCGAGCGTCTTGCCGCAGCCCTCGAAGGCTGGGGGTACGAACTCGTGGAAAGTGTTGAAGAAGCCGGGGTTGCCATCGTCAACACCTGCGGTTTTATCCGGCCGGCGACCGAAGAGAGCATCCGCGCCATCCTGCAGCTGGAAGGGCTGAAGGAAAAAGGGAGGCTTGAGCGGATCGGGGTTGTAGGCTGCCTCCTGAACCGTTACGGGGAGCAACTCAAAAAAGAGCTCCCATCCGTGGATTTTTGGGCGGAGGCCGAAGACTGGGGCCTGCTGGGAGAAATGCTTGCGGAGGGTGCCTCCTATTGCCCGGAACGCAGGAAAGGGCTGCCGGGTTCTTCCCCCTGGAGCCGGTACCTGAAAATCGCTGAAGGCTGTGACAACCGGTGCTCGTATTGCACGATCCCTTCGATTCGCGGAAGAATGCGCAGCCTTCCTCCGGATTTTCTCGCGAGAGAGGCCTTCGAGCTCGTGCGGCAGGGGGCAAGGGAAATCTGCCTCGTGGCGCAGGACCTGACAGCCTGGGGCATGGACCTTTTCGGGAAGCGCTCGCTTCCGCTCCTTCTCCGGGAAGTCGAAGGAGCTGTTCCGGAGGGAACGTGGCTTCGCCTCCTGTACCTCCACCCCTCGGGTATCGATGACGCGTTGCTCGAGCAGGTGCTGAACAGCAACCGCCTCCTGAGGTACCTCGATATCCCGGTCCAGCACGCGGATCCCGCCGTCCTGGCAAGGATGAACCGGGAGATCCCTCCGGATCGCCTGCAGGGAATTTTCTCGAGAATTCGCCAGGCGGATCCGGATTTTGCGCTTCGTACGACGGTCATGGTCGGCCACCCGGGAGAAGACGAAGCCGCCTTCGGGAAATTGCTCGACTTTATGGCTTCGGTCCGCTTTGACCGGCTTGGGGCCTTCGAGTTCTCCCCGGAAGACGGGACTGAATCCGCGACGTTTCGGGACAAAGTGCCGCAGAAAACGAAAAAGCGCCGCCTGGACAGGCTGATGCGCCTCCAGGAGGAAATTTCCCTGGAAAGGCAGGAGCGGTTTGAAGGAAGATCGCTGGAAGTCCTGGTCGAATCGGTCGAGCCGGGGGAGGACCTTGCACTGGGCCGATCCTACCGGGAAGCGCCGGAGGTCGACGGCCTCGTCGAGATCAGGGGCGGGGGGGTCCTGCGGCCGGGATCTTTCGCAAGGGTAACCGTTCTCGAGGCGCTGGAACACGATCTGGTTGCGGAGGTGAAAACGGGTGGGGTATAGAATGCCGGAAACCTGGGAAGGAAAGATCGCCACCGTCGGGGGTCTCGGATACTTGACCGGGATGCCTGGAACGGTCGGGTCTGTCGCTGCGTTCCTGATTGCGGTCATCCGTCCGGTACCCGCCTGGTTCGTCCTGGCGTTTGCCGGCCTTGCCGTGTGGGCTTCTGGCCGCTACGCAAAGCAGGCCGGCAGGGAAGATCCCCCCGAAGTGGTGGCCGACGAGGTTGTCGGCACCTGGGTCGCGATCTGGGGCCTCCCGTTCGGGTATTGGCTTCCGGCCCTTTGCCTGTTCCGGGTAATCGATATCCTCAAGCCCGTACCGGTTTCGACCTCCGAACGGCTTCCGGGCGGTTGGGGGATCGTCGCGGACGACTTCGTGGGCGGTGCCTTGACCAACGGGCTGATCCGCGGTGCAAGCTGGCTCTTTTTCGGTGGCGGCCTTCAGCTTTTTTTCCGGTAGATCGAGGTGGTGAAGGGGATGGAAAACGGCGCGGTCCTTCTTGCGATCGGGGATGAAATGCTGAGCGGTATCCGTTCGGACACGAACTGCTCGTGGCTGGCATCGAGGCTCCATGGTGCAGGGGTTCCGGTCCGCGGAATACAGGTGATTCCCGATAATGAAGAGGCCATACTGGAAACCGTGGCCGGTTGGGTCGGAAAAGTCGAATTCCTGGTGCTTTCTGGAGGGCTCGGCCCTACCCACGACGACCGGACTAGATTCGCCCTGGCCCGTTTCCTCCATGTCCCGCTGCGCGCGGATGACCAGACCTACGACCGTATCGTCGCACGCTACGAGGAACCTCTCCGGAGCCGCGTCGAGGCTGCGCGTTCGACCCAGGCGCTAATCCCGGATGGTGCCAGGGGGCTGCTCAACCCGCAAGGGTCGGCGCTGGGCATCGCCTTTTCCGCGAAAGGGACGGACGTGTTTTCTTTCCCCGGGGTGCCATGGGAATTCCGTGCAATGGCGGAAGCGCACTTCCTGCCGCGGATCGAGCGAAGGGGCACCTGGAAGCAGGTCGTAGTGGCCGGTTGGCCGGAAAGCCTCCTCGCCGAGAAACTCGCCGACCTACTCTTGAAGCGGACCCTTCATGTTTCGATCCTTCCTTCCGCCGGGCTCGTCACGCTGGTATTCAGGGGGGAAGCCGAAGAGGTCGAGTCTGCCGTTTTAAGGGTGCGGAAAGAACTGCCGGACGACTGCCTGGAAGACGGGGAAACCGACCTGCCTCCCGCGATCGTCACCCGTGCCTCAAGGGAAGGAATTTCTTTGGCCTGCGCCGAATCCTGCACCGGCGGCCTGGTGGGGGCAGCGATCACGGACGTGCCCGGAGCTTCCCGGGTCTTCCAGGGAACCGCGGTCTGTTATTCGAACGAAGCCAAGGCCAATCTTCTCGGGGTCAAACGTCGAACCCTCGAGGCCCACGGCGCGGTTAGCGGGGAATGCGCCCTCGAGATGGCCGATGGGGCTCGCCGGGTCTTCGGGGCGGATCTTTCGGTAGCCGTTACGGGCATTGCCGGGCCTGAAGGAGGCACCGAAGCGAAACCGGTTGGAACGGTCTGGTTCGCGGTATCCGGTCCAAGCAGCCGAAAGGCCTTCAAGCGAAACCTGGCCGGCGATCGCGCCCACATCCGACGATGGGCGACCGCGATTGCGCTGGAAACGCTGTGGAGAACCCTGAAGGAGGGGTAGCCGATGGGAGAAAGGACGCGGGCGTTCCTTTGCATTGAACCGGAACCGACTCTCCGCGCAACCCTCAGAGAATGGCTTGAATCTCTCAGGAGACTGGCTCCAAGGCTCAAGTGGGTTCAAGCGGATGCGGTCCACCTGACCCTCAAGTTTCTGGGCGAGCAGCCACCGGAAATGCTCACGGAGCTGAGGAACAGGCTTCCCGGGGCTCTCTCGGCAAAGGAGCACAGGACTTTTTACCTTGAGTTGTCCGGGGTGGGGGCGTTCCCGAACTACCGGGCTCCGCGAGTCCTCTGGATGGACCTGGCAGGCGAGACGGGCCCCCTCCACGAGCTCTGGAGGACCGTGGAAGGACTTGCGGTCAGCCTGGGATTCGAGCCGGAAACGAGACCGTTCCGTCCGCACCTGACGCTGGCACGGATCAAGGATCCAGGGGACTTCACCCTGGCCCTGGCGAAAAACCTGAGCGAGTCCGACCCTCCGATGGGGCGGTGGAAAGTGGGATTCGTCACCTTGATGAGAAGCGAGTTGCGGCCGGGAGGTCCCCTCTATTCCCCCATCGCGACTTTTCCGCTTTATAGGGTTTAGGCCAAAGGAGGTGCCATCCTGGAATGGCAAAGAACGGCAAGGGAGCTCTAACGCGGGAAGATATCCTCGAACAGGCCCTGGAGGATATCAAGGGGAAATTCGGAGACGGGGCGATCATGCGCCTTGGTGACCAGACAAACGTCGCAGTGGAGGTGATCCCGACCGGGGTCCTCCCGCTGGATGTCGCGCTTGGCGTCGGAGGGCTGCCCCGGGGAAGGGTCGTCGAGATTTTCGGGCCGGAAGGTTCCGGGAAAACCACGATCGCTCTCCACGCCGTCGCAGAGGCACAAAAGGCGGGCGGGATCGCGGCTTTCATCGACGCGGAGCACGCGCTGGACCCGAGGTTGGCCGCAAGCCTCGGAGTTGACGTGCCGTCACTCTATCTCGCGCAACCCGATAGTGGAGAACAGGCCCTTTACGTTCTCGAATCCCTCGTCCGTAGCGGGGCGGTGGACATCATCGTCGTCGATTCGGTGGCTGCGCTGACCCCGCAGGCCGAGATCGACGGGAAAATCGGAGACACCCAGGTCGGTCTCCAGGCCCGTCTCATGTCGTACGCCCTTCGAAGGTTGACGGCGGCGATCTCCAAGAGCCGGGCGGTCGTCATTTTCATCAACCAGCTGAGAGCCCAGATCTCCACCATGGGCTACGGCGGCCCGCAGGAAACCACGACGGGCGGCCGAGCCCTGAAATTCTACAGCTCCCTGCGGATCGAAGTCCGTCGGGGGAAAGCCATAACCCAGGGAGACGATACCCTCGGGCACGAACTTTGGATCAAGGTCGTCAAGAACAAGCTCGCGCCGCCTTTCCGGACCGCGCACACCTCCCTGATTTATGGAAAGGGTGTTCCGGCCGAGATGGCGGTCGTGGACATGGCCATAGACCTGGAAGTGATCAGGCGCAAGGGATCATGGCTGGCGTACAAGGGCGAAAACCTCGGGCAGGGCAAGGAGAAGGTGTCGAAATACCTCCTGGAGACACCGGCGCTCATGGAAGAGATCAAGAAGGAGATCCTGGAAAAGGCGGGGCAAGGGAATGCCTTGCTGGTTCCGAAGGCACCCGCGGCCGAGGCGGTCTCAAGCGGGGAGAAAGTGCCCCAGTCCGACCTCGTCGAGGAAGAACTGCTCGAGCTCGAAGAAGAAGACATCTAGGGTCCGGGCGGGAATTAAAAACGAAAACTCTCAGAATCGGAAGGGAGTCTTGTTCATTCCGGGGCGCCTGGGAGGCTTTGTAAGCGTTTGTTGCATCAAGGGCTGTAAGGCACGGGGAAGGAAAACCTTCCGTAGGTGTTGACAGGATTCGGCAGGCGATGTATTATGCCCCTTGCCCCTCGAGAGAGGAGCTCGGCAGTAAGGTACTAATTCACATCAGCACCTTGACAAGCGTAAGGAAAGAGAGAGGGAAGAGGGCGTTTCAGCAGGAAAGCCATGGAGAGTTTGATCCTGGCTCAGGACG
>FWPV01002406.1_pt1 | contig 46310 bp, 28 predicted proteins | sample 2228371 | NCBI WGS metagenome assembly FWPV01 (sample SAMEA103939776, study PRJEB20133) | metagenome | reverse complement strand
TAAAGGAAAACGAAGCCTTTATTAGCCATATTCGCATTAAGTTATTCAATAACCAAGGGAGTTTAGAGTGGGTTGATGTGAGCACCATTGACCAAGCCGGATTCCTGGTTCATTTTGAATCCCTTTTTAGTCTATTGAGCCGAAAACCCTTTCACTATACCGCCCAAAAATTAAACGATCAAGATCTGCAAGACGACTCTGGGCCGAACTACATGAAGGCCTTGAAACAGGCACAATGGTCAAGAATAAATGAGTATGTATCGCTTTAAAACCGGCATACTCCTTTTATTGCTTCCGCTCTATACTTTTGGATGGGGCGATTCTTTAACGGTGAAGCAAAAAAAACGCATTGTGTATGGAAGCTCTGCAATAGCCTATACCGGAATCATGACGGGTTTAAGCATAGCTTGGTATTCGGATTACGATCAGACTTCCTTTCATTGGTTTAACGATAACAAAGGGTGGCTGCAGGCTGACAAGCTTGGACATGTTTTTACTTCTTACGCTTACGGTATAGGTGGCATTGAGCTGATGAAGTGGACCGGCATGCCGAAGAAAAAAGCAATTATTATAGGAGGTTTGGCAGGAAGTCTCTTTCAAACTCCGATTGAAATCTTGGATGGCTTCTCCGCCGCGTGGGGAGCATCGCCCGGTGACCTAATCGCAAACAGCGCTGGCACCGCTCTGCTGATCGGGCAAGAGTTGTTGTGGGATGAACAGCGATTTCAGCTGAAGCTGAGTTATAGTCCGAGTCCCTACCGAGAGATACGTCCCAATGTGCTGGGCAATTCTCTTCCAACGGCCATATTGAAAGACTACAATGCCCAAACCTACTGGCTCTCTAGCAGCCCTGGAGCCTTCTTTCGAAACAGCTTTTGGCCTAATTGGCTTCAGCTTTCTTTTGGCTATGGGATAGATGGAGTTTTAGGCGCCGAATCAAATACTTGGACAGATGCCCAAGGCAATCACTATGATTATTCGCATATCAGAAGGTCAAGAGAATATTACTTTTCACTGGATATTGACCTGACTCGAATCAAGGTGAAAAGCAGCTTTTTACAGAAGTGGATGCGGGCCTTCAACGTGATCAAGATTCCGGCGCCAGCCATACGATGGAGTCCGGGGAGAGCCCCGCGTTATTATCCTTTATACTTTTAGAACTTAACCCAGAATCAGGGCTAATTCATCTGCAAATTGGTCGGTGTAAAGTGGCTTGATGATATACCCGGAAGCTCCGAATTCGAAAGCCATATCCTTATCAGCTTCCTCAGAAGAGGTACTCATCACATAAACATCCAAACTTGAAAAGGGCGATTCTTTCAGTTTTTTCAAAAATTCAAAGCCACCCATTCGAGGCATGTTCAAGTCTAACAAGATTAAATCAGGCAAGTCTGTATTGGCATTCTTTTCCAAAAGTGAAAGCGCTTCAATGCCATCTTTGGCTAAAATTAAATCCTGCGTAAAGCCTCGCTTTCGGAAAGCGCGCCTAACATTGAGCACATCAACTTCGTCGTCCTCTATAAGTAATACAGAGCGGTAGTTTGTCATTAATTCAGTATTCAATTATCCCCTACCTAGGCATTAGTGCTTCGGCACGGACAAGATACATGAATTCCACAAAAACAAAAAGTTTTTCTGTTTTTATGTAAGATTAAACAAAAGGCTCAAATGGAATACGAACACTAAACGTTGCGCCATGGCCGGGTTCCGACTCGAGCGTCAGTGCCCAATTGAGTTCATCGCAGATTTTTTTAACGATGGCCAGCCCCACCCCTGTGTTTTCCATGGTATCGCGGGGAAGCAGGGTTTGAAACATCTTAAATATTTTTTCGTGGTACTCTGAGTCGATGCCGGGGCCGTTATCTACCACGTCAATAACATGTCCCATTTTCGTTTCCGTATACCGCACATCCACCTTCGGATCTTTGGAAGAATTGTGTTTCACGGCATTGCTCATCAAATTGCCTAAAACCTGTTCAAAGGCTGTTTGATCGCAGTAGATTTCGGGCAAAGCACCAATACGCAGTTGAACATTCGGGTAGCTGGTTTGAATTGTTTCAGCTAAATCGATCAAAAGAGGCATCGCTTGAAAACGTGTGGACGCATTCTTGGCTTTCGCAGCGCTGGAGTAATGTAGTATCCCGTTAATCAGGTTTTCCATCCGCTCAACGCGTTTCTTCAGGAGGTTCAAATTGTGTTTGTTATCTTCACTTAGGTCGGGAAGTCCTTCAGCAATCCAGTCGGATAGGTTATGGATGGCGCGCAGGGGCGACTTTAAATCGTGACTCACAATTTGGGCAAACTGATCCAATTCAGCGTTACGTTGTTCGAGTTCGCGGGTTCGTTTCTCCAACTGCTTTCGGGTGGTCACATCGGAGGTAATGTTTTGTAACGTGCCGATTACGCGGCTTCCTTGGCTCTCTTCTCTCAAGTAAGAACGCAGAATGGCCCGGAGGTAATTGAGTTCGCCGTTGTCATCGTATAAGCGAAACTCCCTGTCGAGCAAACCGCCTTCTTGCAGCACATGGTTCCAATCTTGAAGCAGTTCAGTTAGGTCGTCGGGATGAATTTGTGCCTTCAATTGCGCTAACCGGATAGGTGAATCGTTCTTCAAGCCGAGTATACGCCAGGTGTTTTCTGAATAATCCAGTTTGTTTTCATGCGAGTGATATTCAAAACTACTGATTCGAGCTACCCTCTGCGCTTCATTGAGCAATTGCTGATTTTTCATCAGCTGAAGCTGCGCTTGATGCCGCTCAGAAATATCGCGAAGGATGGCGATAACATAGCCTTTGTCTTGAATCACGATGTGTTTAACATTCACCTCGACCGGAAAAATGCTGCCGTCTCTTCGTTGGTTATAGCCGTCTAGGAGCATCCCTCCTACCGTAGCCTTAACTTCGTTGTAGTGCTTTTTCCAATCTTCCAGCCCGTCGAATATCTTCTCCACTTCCCAAACCCGTTTGCCCATCAATTCCTCTCTGGAATAGCCCAAATTATCTATTGAGCGTTGGTTCACGTATTGTAAAATGCCCTCTTCATCGGCTACTTGAATGGCATCATTGGATTGGTTCAACATGGACAGAAACAACTCCAAATCGCTTTCCACCCTTTTTCGCTTGGAGATATCCAAGTAAATACCCACAAATTGCATAATCACCCCATCCCGAATAAGCGGGATTACCGTGGCTCTTACCCAAAGCAGGCTTCCGTCTTTTTTTGATTTGCTGATCTCGCCCCTCCACACGTTTCCGCTGGATATTTCATCCCACAGGTTCATGGCCAGTTCGAGAGGAACCAAGGGACTGTTTAAGCTGTGAATGGGTTTGCCTAACAACTCACCCGCTTCATATCCGGTAGCTTCGCAGAATAGGTCATTCACCTCCAGCACCTGGCCCTCCAATCCCACCTTAGCCATGAGAAAAGAGCCGGAAAGCGCGTCTTGAAAAGCCTTTAGTTCATGCCATTCAGAAAGCAGATTGCCCCCTTGAATTTGCGACTCCATCTCGAGCATCTTATCCTCTTCTTCTATGCTATTGTTGGACTTGTCCATAAGATTATAATATTGAAATTTAGCTAAATTCCTTAGAGATGCATTGAATTAGATAGATAATTCAAGTTATCTGAAACATGAAGAATGAACACGATCTCAAATCAAACTTCTACTACTAAGTTAACCTTCTGGTGAGTAAGCACGAATTGCATAGAATGCATACTTTAAGGAATCAGCTCTGAATATACAAAAGCGAAACTTGTCGATTCCATTTTGCCAGATATCCTGAAAAAGCAACCAACTACTAATCAAACTCATTTTTATCTTTACATTTCTATTTCTTGCGCTATTCATTAAGCAGTTGCCTAAAAAGTGAGATTAATTCTGCTGTACCTTATCCTAATTCTCCCTCTGAAATGTCTTCGGGCGCAGCAAGAAGAATTGACTTTTTTGCACTTCAATAATGCCAATGGCCTCGATTACCAAAATGTTCAATGTATCACGCAAGATAGCAGCGGATTCATTTGGATAGGGACAAGTGAAGGATTATTGAAATACGATGGCTATAGTTTTCAAGTATTTCGTCACAGCCCATCCGATTCCTTATCACTCAGTTGCAATAATGTGAGCGATATAGTGGTTTTGGATAATCAAAATCTATTGGTTGGCACCTATGAATGTGGATTAAATATCTTCCATATTCCAAGCTCCAAGACAGAAAGAATACCTGTGGGTACTTTTGATAGGCGCACCCTCAGTATGTTTAAAGACAAAGAAGGATTTGTTTGGCTCGGCTTAAATGACGGAAGTTTAGCTCGGTTTGATACAGAACGTAAATGCCTCGTGGAGCTCAAGCTAAAACCCCAATCTGGTAGTAAAAGATTCTATTATTGCCACGGCTTTTCAGAACACCTCAGCAACCCAAATCTGCTGTGGGTTGCCAGTTTAAGCGGTCTGGTATTGCTTGATAAACGAGACCTCAGTTACACCCTGTTTCAAGCATCCGATTCGGTACCCGGATTGAATCCAGTCTTAAACAGAACCCGATATCCTTTGCATCTCGGAAAAGATCAGGTTTGGATGGGTTCATGGGGTGGCGGAGTGATACACTTTAATCAAACTACCCGGCAGTGGAAACATTATTTAATCGACAGCACACCTCCCTTGAACGGTGGAAAAAACATTGTGCTCAGCATCAGTAAAAAAAGTGAGGAAGAGCTTTGGGTAGCTACTGTAGACAGCGGCTTAGGTATTTTTAATATGCTCAGTGGCCGCTACCGCTTTTTAGATGTAGCCAGTAGCTCTAAATATTCAGGTATACGTACCCTAAAAAGGAAGGCACAAACGCTTTACAAGGATAATCGAAACCGGGTATGGGTCGGCTTTGAAACCGGTTTAGCAATAGAAAATAAATCACTGGTATTTGAAAAATTTACGATTCCTACGCCTAGCAAAACCAATCTTAAACACCTGCATTATCCTTTCTACTTCTTAGAAGATAGTATACGAAATGGTATTTGGATCGCCCCGTTTCATGGCGACGGGCTTTACTTCTATGACTTGATTAAAAATCGGTATTCACTCTTTGAACCAAACAGCGATGTTTTGTTACCTAGAGGCATGATATGGAACAAGGATGGGAACATACTCCTTTTAACCGCTAATGCTTTGTGGCAAATTGAACCAAACAGCGATGTTTTGTTACCTAGAGGCATGATATGGAACAAGGATGGGAACATACTCCTTTTAACCGCTAATGCTTTGTGGCAGTTTGACCCGAACCAATCAAGATTTCAAAAATCCGCTACTCCCGATACCATAAAGATTGAAAAATACGGAGGTTACCAATTATTGGCAGGCAAAGAAGGAACAATATTCATAGGCACCTTGAAATTTGGCGTTTTCGAATGGAATGAATGTACCCAACGTGTTCAGCATTATTACCAGCAAAAAAACAAGGCAAACAGTCTTCTAGAAAATGGGCCAATCTACGCACTTTGTCTGGATACCCTCCAAAATCTTTGGGTTGGCACTGAGAATGGCGCAACCCTTATTCACCGGAAATCAGGCAAGTATACCCATTTTTCTCATAGCATCGGACCAAAAAACAAAGGTTTTAAAGGTATCTATTCAATTGTTTCTGACAACAAAGGCCTTGTTTGGATGCAAAGTGTATCCTCCGGTTTATTGGCTGTAGACCCCAATAAGAACTACCGTGTGCAGAAAGGCTACAACGTTGGTGACGGCCTAGCTACCAACACCATTTTTAAATTGACGGCCGGACCGGATTCCATGCTCTTAATTTATACTTCGCAAGGCTTGCAGTACTTCAATCCAAGAAGTCGCAGTAGCGTGAGCTATTCAGCTCAGATTGACTTTCCCTTTCTTCCAACAGAATGGGACGCTTTTCAAATGCTCAACAAAAGCCTTTATTTTGGCTCTCTCAATTGCTGGTACAGACTAATTGATGCAGCCTATTCAGATAATCATGTTCTCCCTACTCCACGGATTTCAAGAATCAGTGTTTTTGATAAAGAATTCAACTCAAGTGTGAACTCGTACAATACACTAGAATTCAATTACCAGCAGAATTTCATTCGTATACACTACAGTAATTTCGATTTTACGGAAACAGAAAAGATTCGTTTAGGCTACCAGATTCAAGGGCTTTCTCAAGATACCTTTTATACTGAAAAAGGCTCCAATGTCATTTCTCTAACCGGTTTAGCACCCGGTAAATATACACTGCAGGTTTGGACAGAGTACCCTGAAAGTGGCCGGCGTTCAGTTGCTTGTTTGACCGATGTGAGGATAACGCCTCCTTGGTGGTTAAGCTGGTGGTTTTTCGTATTGACTGGCAACTCGATTGGTTTAGGCGTTTATGCGCTCTATCGATTCAGACTCAATCAGGCAAAAGAAACCAGCAACTTAAAACGAAAATTGGCTGAAATGGAAAATACAGCTCTGCGTTCTCAGATGAATCCCCATTTCCTTTTCAACAGCCTAAATTCAGTTAATTTCTATATCCAGAACAATGAATTGAAAAAAGCCTCGCAGCACCTAAAGAAATTCGCCAAGCTGGTGCGGGTCGTATTGAATAATTCGCGGAATAATGAAATCCTATTGAGTGATGAGTTGGATGCCTTGAAATTGTATCTTGATTTTGAAGAAGTTCGATTTGATAAGCATTTCAGTTATACCTTTGAGATAGACCCGGAGATTGACCTACATGATGTGTTTATCCCTCCATTATTGTTACAGCCATTTGTTGAAAATGCCATTTGGCACGGCATCATGCAAAAAGAGAATGGAGGTGAACTGAGTATTCGAATTAAAAACACACATCAAGGTATTCAGTTTATAATTGAAGACAATGGCATTGGAAGAAGTAAGGCCGAGGAGTTGAAAAGTAAGTCGGCACTGAAACAAAAGTCGCATGGCCTAGACATTACAAACGAACGTATTCGCTTATTTAATGCTACACATGCTCAAAGTCTCCGAACTGAAATAATTGATTTGTTTGATAATACCGGAAACAGTGCGGGTACACGTGTAATCATAACCTTAAATCAAGAATCAAAGTGAGTATTAAAGTCGTATTGTTGGATGATGAAAAGCATTGCACTCAGGGCTTAAGTATGCAATTGAAAAGTCTAGCTCCGCAGGTGGAAGTTATGGCTCAATTTAATTCCCCAATCTTGGCACTGAATTTTGTTCAAAGCAATTCCTTCGATATTCTTTTTTTAGATGTTGAAATGCCTCAACTCAATGGATTTGACTTCTTAAAAAAAATTGGCCCACCTTCATTTAAGGTAGTCTTTACTACCGCATACGATCAGTTTGCTATCAAGGCATTTAAGTTCAGTGCATTTGATTACATGCTTAAGCCTATAGACGATGAAGAGCTCATTCAAGTAATTGAAAAATGGGAAAATGAGCAGGTTCAAAGCCCCAAGCATACAGAGTTTCAATTTGATGTTCTAATGGATCAGGTTACAAATCAGTTGAACAAGAGATTGGTATTACCAACTGCTGAGGGCTTAGAATTGCTTGAGTTCAGCGATATAGTCTGCATTGACAGCGATAGCAATTACAGCAAACTACATTTTGTAAATGGTAGCTCACTCGTGGTTTCCAGAACGCTCAAAGAATTTGAAGAACTTCTGGATGCAAGAGGTTTTCTCAGAATCCATCATTCTCATATTGTCAATATTGCTAAGATTCGCAAATACCTCAAAGCGGATGGTGGCTATGTAGAAATGAGCAATGGCCGCAAGGTTAGCATCTCTAGAGCGCGTAAAGAACAAGTAATGGAAGTGATTAGCCGAATTAGTATGTGAGCACCCGAGCGATTCCACCTGCCTTCTGCTAATTTCCAATTACTCGTTCAAATCAACCAACCACTCATTCGCTAAATTATCCATTCAAGCACAAGCGAACTTCGACTTCTATGAAAAAAGTCATGTCGCTTCTGAGCCTACTTTTTGCTTTAGGGTTCATTGTTTCCTGTCAGGAAGAAGAAGTTCCCGCCCAAACCCAAGATAAAAATTTACTGCCTTGCTTAATTAGTTCGGATCTGGTTCTGAGCAATCATAACCCCGATGGAATTGATTATTACGTTGAGTGCATCGCTGAAGTAAATGCAGGAACCTTGCGTATTGAGCCAGGTGTAGAAATTGAATTCAGATCAGGCAGTGGCCTGCGTATAACCAATTCGGGTAGCATCATTGCCGTAGGTTTAGACACCTTGCCTATTCTAATGCATGGCACCGGGTCGGCTCCAAGCTGGGTAGGCCTGAGTATTGAAAGCAATAATGCAAACAATGAACTGGCATGGTGCTCCATTAACCATGCTGGTCAAGGCTTGCAGTTCAATACTCAGGTGGCCGGATATCTTTACGACGCAGCCACTGCCGTTGCGGTTTATGGCAACTTAAAAATGACACACTGTGCCGTGAGCAATTCAGGCGGACATGGAATTGCATTTACAAGCGAATCTCAAACTTCTGAATTCTCGCATAACGCATTTAAAAGTAACGAAGGATACCCTGTACTATGTTATGGCGGTGTGGTAGGCGGGATGATGCTTGATTCCTGTGCTTTTAGTTCCAATAGATTTCAACAAATCGCCCTCTTTGGCAAAAGCTCTAATGCAGTTGTTGAAGAGAATGTGAGTTTCTCTGCCAACAGCATCCCTTACCTCAGCATCAGCGATTTATTCTTTACCGCCAATGCCACCTTTGAAGCCGGACTTACCTTATTGGTTGGAGAAGAAATGGGTCTTGGAGTTACGGATAATGGTCAACTTCAAATCATGGGGACGGCCAATCAACATGTTGTTATCAAGGGTGAAAACGCAACTCCAGGATACTGGAAAGGTCTATTGGTGAATTCTCCAAGCGACAATGAGTTCAATTTCCTAGACATCAGTGATGGCGGAAACACGGCCTACTATGTGGCTGAAAAAACCAATATCGCAATTGGTTCAGCAGCTCCGGCAAAACTCACATTGAATTCCTGCACTTCTAGCAACTATGATGGAAGCTGCGCTGTAGCCTATAGTCAGACGGATGGCACATTGGTGAATAACAGTCCTGCCATTACGAATGTATGTACCTATTAATCAAGCAATATTGTAAGATCATGAAAAAAGTAATAATCCTAATAGTGCTGTTAGGCAATTGCCTGCTACTATCTGCAAATAACATAAAAATAGAAAATGTTAGCTACGATAGAGTAACCCGAAAAGTGAGTTTTGATATCTCTTGGGAAAATGCCTGGAGGCAAACCAGTAATTTTCATGATGCCGCTTGGGTCTTCGCTAAATACCGAACCCTGAACCAGCCGAACTGGAAACATGTGAACATAGTTCCAACCACTACAAGTACAAGCGGTATACTGGAAACGATTGAAACCAATGATAAACTGGGATTTTTTGTTCGCTTCAATACTGATAGCCTGGGGCATGTTTTACCTACACAGGTAAGTTTTGAACCTACGGATAATTCTTTTGGCGGTTTGGCTGGATTGTTTCCCGACTTTCAGGTTTACGCTGTGGAAATGGTTTATGTTCCTCGGGGTGATTTTTACGTTGGAGCGCCTGTTACAAAAAATAATCACATTCTTTTTGAGGATTTAGTTTTATTCACCTATAACAATACAAGCAATATTAACGTTCGCTCTTATCTTCCCGTTCATATAACCTCTGAGAATCAAATAAATAGCGGCCCTATAAACATCATTCCCTATCTTTCCAATCAGGGAATTCCGGCTAATTTTCCAAAGGGCTTCGACTCATTTTATTGCATGAAACAAGAAATAAGCAATGATCAATTGGTCTCTTTTTTTAATGCCCTTGGTACTGATGGTAGCCGATTAAACGCACTTGGCATGAGGTGGGTTTCTGGCAACAAGTATCTTTATCATAATATCACTAAGGACCAAGATACTGTTGATATCATCGGTACACCAACAGAAAATGGCTATGTCTTTACTTGCGAGGCTGGCTATGAAAACCATCCGGCCGTAATGACACCCTATACCCTAATTAGTTACCTTCATTGGTCCGGAATGGTTCCCATGACGGAATTACAATATGTTAAGGCTTGCCGCGGTCCGCTTTATCCGGTTTGGAATGAGGCTGCGTCGGGAATTGGATATTCCACATATTTAGGAAGCAATTTCGGAACTTCTTCCGATACCTTTTTCGTAGACTTAAAAACACCAAATGAAAGACTAAAAAGGCATCATGCGAGTCCAACAACCCTCAAGCTGAGAAGATGTGGCTACGCTGCTGATTCAAGCACTAACCGCATTACCGCGAATGCCTCTTTTTATGGAATTCTAAACATGACCGATAATGTGGCAGAGATTACTATTAGCATAAGCGATACAAACAGATATTTTAATGGATTGGCTGGCTCACCCAATGTAGCGCCAGACTTGGCGGCCTATGGAATTCTTGAATATATTATTCCTGCCTATTTTTCTGAATCTGGTTCCGGCAGTTGCGTGGTTTACTATCGTGGTACCGAAGATGGACCGAAGGAATACTATGATCCGAATAACTTCATGCAACCCACCACAGAAGATGGTATTGTAACGAATTACTTTTACTACCCATTGGGAGGAAGAGGCGTGCGAAAACCCCATTAAACGAGATGAGAAAATGGCTATTCATAGTATGCTTACTCCAAATTCTCGGCATTGAAGTCTTTGGTCAAGGCTGCTTCTTCGCTGGACAAGACAGTTCCTGGAGTACTGCATTTGTGGGAAATGGAACAGCCAGCACGAGCCGGATTGTGGCCATGGTAGCTAAGCCGGATGGGCTGTATTGCCTCTTTGAGAGCCCAATAGGGCTTAAGCTCAGCGGTGGCGCACCTTCGGTTTCTGTGGTAAATAAATGGAACGGCGCTTATTGGCAAGCTATAGGCCCAGCCTTCCCATACACTGGTACAAGCGCCAGTTTTTCCAGCATGGCTTTGGATTCCGATGGAAATTTGATTATTGCCGGACGCTTTTCTACTTCAATTGGTAGCCCCTCCATTGTGAAATTAAATTTAAGTACGCAGGCTTATGAGCCTATTGGAATGGGAGTTGGAAATGGCACGAATTACGTTCAAAAAGTGGCGGTATTTCGAGATACGCTCTATGTTCTAGGTCGTTTTTTAGATGTAAAAGACTCTAGCCAAACACTCAGTGTAAAGAACATCGCTCGATTCTATCTCAAAACGAACCGGTGGGATAGCTTAGGTAGCGGATTGGTTGATTTCATTCAAGGCTTTCAAAGTACATGGATCCCGCTTGGTGGATTGGACATATCCCCAAGCGGTGAAGTCTTTGTTGCGGGGAATTTCACTACCATAGGAGGCAATTCAAACTACAATGGGGTTGCCTCTTGGAAATCCGGAAGAGGTTGGGACACGCTCGGCAGTGGTTTGCGTGCTTACAATGGGACTACCCCAAGTAGAGGTATTCCTTATACACTTTCGTACAACGCTTCTGACAGTTGCGTCTATGTTGGCGGTTATGTAGGGTATTTGCAAAATGCTCCTATCAATAAGCGAAGACAGAACGGCATCGCCCGGTTTAAAAATGGCGTATGGGAATATGATTTTGGAAATTTCAGCGCATTGACCTACCAAAGCTTTTACGATAGCGCAACGAAGTCTGTATTCTATGGTGGAAGCTTTGCAAAAGGTACGATTAACGGAAATCTTTCTGATGCAAACCGAATAGCCAGATTTGACCACAACCTAGATTCTCTGGTAGAGCTTCAGGATGGTATTACGGTTGGGTCAGATGTATCTTCCATTGTTCGTTGGAATAATTCAATTTATGTAGCTGGAAACTTTAGCGAAGTAGATTCAACTACCAAAGCCTTCAATATAGCCAGTTGGGATGGGACTGCTTGGGCACCGGTAGGCACCGGGATTGAAGCTATCAACACCTCTGCTTGGGTAAAAACCTTACAAAGTGATAGTAAAGGAAACTTGATTTTAGGCGGAAGCTTCAAAAGCCTTGGAGGAAAGTATACAAATGCTTGGGCCTTGATTGACAGTAATGAAATAGTACATCCAATTAACAATGATATTCAAAACTTAAATGGACAAACCTATGTTAATGCGATTCTTCCACTGGGAGACAGCAGTTACCTACTAGGAGGACGGTTTGCCAAATCATTCCCAAGCGGCACATCATCGGGTTTAGCTGCCTATAATGTGACAACACAATCTTGGTTCAAGCTTGGAACTTACGGGGTGGCTAACATTTACCAGTATATTAATTGTATTGCAAAGATTGGTACTAAAATCGTGGTGGGTGGAAATTTCACAAGCATTGATGGTGTAGCTGCAACTAATCTAGCCTACTGGGATGGCAACCAATGGAACTCGATGGGTAACCCTAATGGCGAAGTGGAACACATGACCGTGCTCCAGGATAGCATTTTATACCTCGAAGGGAACTTTACCAATATCAATGGTAGCACCTTCAATTACCTTGCACGATATGCTAACAATACATGGAGTTCAGTGGGATCCGGTTTGTATGCTTCACCGCAAGATATAGCGGTACAGCCCTATACAGGTGAACTTTGGATTCTTTACAATGGAACCATTCCGGTACCGAACTCCGCATCCTTTTCAAGCAATGGCTACGCTGTATGGGATGGTACTAAATGGAAAGACTATGGACGTATTAGTGGTAATCTAGGGACAATAAATGCGATTAACCATGCTTCGGATAGTACAACCTTTTTCACCGCTAGTGGAATGACCGGAATAAATGGTAATTCAGGCAGCAATGTATTACGGTATCACCCGGCTTATGGGTGGGCAGGAACAGGGAGCGGAATTAAGCGCTTTAGCATGCCTTATTCACCCGAATTTTATTCGCTTAAATCCCATAGAGGAAAACTCTATGTAGGTGGACGTTTTGAAATTGCAGGCGATTCTATTCAATCTATTCATCTAGCCGCCTATGCTTTAGATAATCCCTTGTCATCAGTAAGCACAATTTCACTTGGTAAGGATACCTCTGCCTATTATGGCTACTCTATTGAAGCGTCTACACAAACTGTATTCGATTCCTTGGTTTGGAGCACAGGATCAAAAAACAATCTGTATGAGAATGTTTTTAACACAGGAATATACGCTGCTACCTTGTTTAAAGGCAGTTGTGCTGTTCGAGACACCATAGAAGTAACCATACTTGGAAATAATGTGTACCAAGGTGGATCTCAGGATGCCGCTGATTATGCTTCGTTCTTACAAGCTGGAAAAATGAAAGGTGGCATTGCTAGTGGATCTGCCTCAGGTGAGTTTAGCCTGCCATCAGCCATGCGTGGCGGGATGAATGATGCTAGCGGGTTTTCAAACTTTATCAACAAGGGTGAGATGAAAGGTGGGAATGGAGACGGCGCAAGCGTGCAAATATTCATACAAAATGCAGCGCTTAAAGGAGGCATAGGCGATGGAGCTGCAAGTAACCAAGTCACACAAAAGCAAAGTATTTTTAAAGGTGGCAAAGCAGATGCCTTTGCAATGAATACGTTTATTGCTCTTCCTGATGGAATTGTTCAACGCTTCAGCTCGCCTCTGCAATTCAATGAAAAAGACAGTAGCGATATCTCGGCTTGGATTGCAAACCAAGGCGACTTTCCTATCTATGCATTCAAGGTTTCATGGTTCATAGCCGGAAAACCTTATTCATTTATTGAAAGTACAGATACCTTGTTGGTTGGCGATTCAATTGAAGTACATTCTCCGCAACGGATTTTTCCCTCAGAAAAAGAGCTGCCATTGGATATCTGCGCCGTGATCAGTGATATTGTGAATGAAAAGGATACCAGTAACAATCAATTGTGCTTGATTCTTGAAAAAACCAGCTCAATCGTTCATTCAGAAAACAGGGAATTTGATCTACTTGTTTACCCAAATCCAAGCAATGGACAAGTTCGCCTTTCGATACTTAGTGAAGATGAAGAAGAATGTACATTTAACCTCGTCAATGCAGAAGGCAAAAACGTCTACCATACCAAGATTGAAGCTGGAAATAAAACTTTTGACCTGTCTTTACAAGAGTTAAAACCAGGTATTTATAGCTTCCAATTTACACAAGGAAAAAATACACTGACGGGCAAGCTTGCCATAATTCACTAATCTCAATAAGCACCAAGGCCTTCGCTAAACGAAGGCCTTTTTAATGTTCTCATGGAGTATTTTCCTGATTCTGATTCAACTCTGATAACTAGCTTGAATGCAAGCAAATGGCAATAACTATGGAGCAATCCGAAACATCAATCCGTTGTCTGTAATGGTGTAAAGTGCTCCATCCTTTCCTTCGTGAATATCTCTAAAACGCAAACCTAAGTCGCTCAGCAAGCGCTCTTCGCCTACAACCAGGTAGTCTTTCAGCACGAGTCGAATGATGTGTTGTCCACTGAGTCCGGCCAAAAACAAATTATGCCTCCATTCACCCATCAGCTTGCCGGAATAAAATGCAATGCCGCTCGGTGAAACAGCCGGATCCCAATAGTAAACGGGCTGTTCCATACCAGCCTGTTTTGTGATGCCTTGACCAATCACTCCTCCAGAATACTCCACGCCATAGCTAATAACCGGCCATCCGTAATTCTTACCCGGCCTAATCAAATTGACCTCGTCACCACCTTTTGGACCAAATTCTGTCGACCATAAATCGCCGGTGGCCGGATGAATTGCTAGACCCTGCACATTGCGGTGACCATAAGAATAGAGTTCCGGTATAGCATCCGGATTGCTGAATGAAGGGTTTCCGACAGCCGGATCTCCATTGGTTGTGATTCGAAGGATTTTACCTAAACCGTTTTTAACATTTTGAGATTCGGCCCTGGTTTGTATGCTGGATCGCTCACCGGTGCTGACAAAAAGATTTCCGTCTTTGTCCCAAGCTAAGCGCGAACCGTAATGCAGAGTGCTATTGAAATAAGGCAAGGCCGTGTAGATTACTTCGCTATTTTCAATTGTCGTTTCATCAACAGACAACTTCCCTTTGCCCACCGAAGTAGCTGTGCCCCCAGAACCGCTCTGAGCGAAAGTCCAATAAAGCATTCTATTGCTGTTGAAATTCGGATCTACCGCTACATCCAATAAGCCGCCTTGTCCGGAAGAACTCACAGCAGGCAACCCTGAAATGGCAGCACCCACAGCACCCGATTGGGAAACAATTCGCAGGGTACCTCTTTTTTCGGTTACGATAAGTCGGCCATCAGGCAAACTCGCCATGCCCCAAGGAGAAACCAAACCTGAAGCAAATTGGGTAACCTGATAGTCTGCTTTAGTTCGAACCCCGGCAATCCGCGTTTGTCCGGCGAAGGCAGGCTTGTAGTTCGTATTGGCCGGTAAGGTTTCAACCGGAGGATAGGTACTATCTGCCGGAGTTATTACGGCTGCTTCTTCCGGTGGTTTTTTATCGCACGAATTGAAAACGAACAAAGCTGAGATAAGTGCGACGCGCGTGATCATTCGAGACGTGCAAGTAGATGAGTTTCCTTTTTTCATGGTTCTAACTAACATAAAGCTCCGTATTGAGTTTTTGAAATTGGTGAAATTCTGCTTGAGAATCAAGTTCATGGCAGAAACTAGGTCGAATTGCTCCCTGAATGAATACCTTGTCTGTCACTTCCGGAAGAGCGCTTGGGATGATAGGCCGCACAAGCAGATTTCCAAATAACTTGAAATGAAAATGCCGCATAAAATCTTGATTCCAAAATCCAATGAGGCATTTCCGAGCTTCCTTGCTTGGGTATAGGGACAGGAATCGAACCCGTGTCCGCCAGCTGGCGGATATGAATCCGACACCTATTTATTGAGTACTTCCTCTCTTATAAACCGTCTACCTCGAGCAGTTTTTAGCGCTTTTTCTCTTCTCATTGCCTCAGCCTTAGTTTCATATGCTTCAGAATAGACTACTTCCCACGGACGATACTTTAGAGTCCAGCCTTTACTAGATAATTCATTGTGCGACTTCAATCGCATCTCTAAATCAGAAGTAAATCCAATGTAAATCTTATCGTAGGCTGAAGAATATATCACGTAGACCGTATACATCACGATATGAATAAGAGTTACTAAAAAAGGCTGCAAAATTTGCAGCCTTTATAGTGTGTAGCGGGGACGGGAATCGAACCCGTGTCCGCCAGCTGGCGGATATGAATCCGACACCTATTTATTGAGTACTTCCTCTCTTATAAACCGTCTACCTCGAGCAGTTTTTAGCGCTTTTTCTCTTCTCATTGCCTCAGCCTTAGTTTCATATGCTTCAGAATAGACTACTTCCCACGGACGATACTTTAGAGTCCAGCCTTTACTAGATAATTCATTGTGCGACTTCAATCGCATCTCTAAATCAGAAGTAAATCCAATGTAAATCTTATCGTAGGCTGAAGAATATATCACGTAGACCGTATACATCACGATATGAATAAGAGTTACTAAAAAAGGCTGCAAAATTTGCAGCCTTTATAGTGTGTAGCGGGGACGGGAATCGAACCCGTGACCTCCGGGTTATGAATCCGACGCTCTAACCATCTGAGCTACCCCGCCAAGGAGGTGCAAAAGTAAAATTAATTTCGAAAAAAGAAAGCAACCTGATTTGCAACTTTCGAATCTATACGAGCGTTTAGTTGTTATACCTGCAAAGTGGTATTCTCCCTGAGCTTGTCTTTGGAATACAAATTGCTTTTCGTACCTTAGAAAGAACTTTGAAAAGACTGATAATTCATACAATCCTGCTGTTGCTAGGCCTAACGGGCTCTCGCGAGCTAAGCGCCACCCATTTGGTGGGCGGAAGTATGAGTTATGAGTACCTCGGACTCCAATCTAATGGAAAATATGCATACAGAATCACGGTATACATGTACCGAGATTGTCAAGCTTCACAAGTTCAATTTGATAATTTTATTGATGTCGGTGCGTATACCGACGACCAATTTCAGGATTTAGCCAACGGCCAACCGGCGCGACTGAGTCTCATACAAGAAAATTCAGTAGACCCACCTGCGGGAGGAAGCGATTGTGCGTTTCAACCGAACGTCTGTCTAAAACAAGGCATCTACCAGGGTACAATTTTTCTCAACGCCAACAATGCTGGTTACCATTTGATATACCAGCGATGCTGCCGGAATGATCAAGTCAATATTTTTGACGACTTAGGTCAAACGTACTACGCCAAGATTCCTTCAACAAGCATTCGCAATAGCTCTCCCTCCTTTACGGAAGTACCTTCTCCATATATATGTGAAAACGATTTGGTATCACTTGTAAATACCGCTCGAGATATAGATGGAGACTCCCTGGTATATAAATTAGGAACACCTTGGGCAGGGGGTTCAGATACCGATCCGATTCCTACTTTGCCACAAAGCTGGCCGGGACAATTGCCCAACTTCCCGCCTGTTATCTATAGACCCGGTTATAGCCCAAATTTACCATTTGGTGCCAGCGGGTCGGCAACGATTGATTCGCGAAATGGAATCACAGAAGTATTGGTTGGCAACAAAGTGAATCCCAACAAAGGGCTCTTCTCCATCGCCATCGATGTGGAAGAATACCGCAACAATGTTTTTCTATCGCGCATACGCCTGGACATACAATTGATTGTTATTCGCTGTAATCCCAATGAGATTCCGCAGGTCAACACATCACAGAATAAACTGAACTTCGAAGTAGTTGAAGGGGAACAACTTTGTTTCGATATTATTTCTACTGATGCCGATAACGACAATGTTAAATTATCGGCCAGTTCTACCACTCCAATCTTTACTGGAGGAAATGGTTTCGGCAATACCGCTACGTTTACAAGCAAAACAGGACAAGGCACGGTCAATTCAAGATTTTGCTGGACCCCTTCTTGCGGCAGAGCACAATCTGAATCGTATTTATTCACCGTGGAAGCAAAAGACGATGGTTGTCCTCCGAAACGGAAACTCACCAATATTTCCATACTCGTTAAACCGTTCACGGGGGTCACCTCATTCGCCGGACCGGATCGAGTCTGCACCAACGCCGTCATAGTTTATTCAGCCAATGGCTCTGCCGGCTCCACCTACAATTGGTTGGTTAACGGCGGAACAATCACAAGTGGACAAGGCAGCAACTCCATTACGGTAGCCTGGGGTTCCGGAACATCCGGTAGCGTAGAAGTTACCGAAATTAGCCAAGGTCAATGCCCAGGAACTCCAGTTTCGAAAAACATACAAATTTTACCAGCTCCAACGCGTCCAAACGTAAGCGGCAAAGATACCGTTTGCGAATTCAGCATGGGGGAAGCCTACAGTATTCCGGCCACTTCAGGATTCACATACCAATGGATGATTACCGGCGGCTCCATTGTGAGCGGTTCCACTAGTCCATCCATTAGCGTGAACTGGGGTGCTGAAGGCGATGCTCGGTTAGGTGTAGTGCAAGTGAACAGCCTCGGTTGTGGAAGCGATACAACCTATTTCCCCGTGAATATTAGCCGAAGCATCATTGACTCACTATATGGAAGTCCTTCTGTTTGTCCCAATATTCGAGGCGTTGAATACCGCGCAGAGCAAACGGAATCAGGCGCCAGCTTTATCTGGACAATTGCCGGAGGCAACCAAACCAGTGGTGGAAATTCAAACTTGATAACTGTGGATTTTGGCGGACCAAGTAATGGGTTTGTTGAAGTACAAAAGATTAACCGCTTCGGTTGCGTAAGTGATCCGGTTCGGATGAATGTTTTGATAAACCACGCACTTCAGGGCATGGATCCAATTGGTCCAGATAGCCTTTGTGAGTTTAGCACCGATATTGAATACCGCGTAATCTATACCAACGGATCCAAATACCATTGGTCTATCCAAGGAGGCACCATCGTTCAAAACGACAGCAGCGCATCCATTAAAGTAGATTGGGGTCCTGCCGGAAACGGAAAAATTCTGGTCTTTGAAGAATCTTACGATTCCGTAACCAATACCCCATGTCTCTCCTTGACCAATGTCCTCAACGTATACCTCGGTCCTTACCCCGTTGCTAACACAATCATGGGTATTGATGAAATTTGCCAAAGTGATACAGCTGAGTTATTTCATTATTCCGGTTACCCCGGTTCGAGTTTCACGTGGTCGTATACAGGCCCTGGTATTCAAAGCGGACAAGGCAACGATAGTGTTTACCTAGCGATTAACACAGCCGGCAGCTATACCATTCGCGTAGTTGAAACCTCCCATATTGGGTGTGTCGGTCCGGAGGTTAGCAAAAACTTCATTGTACACCCAAAACCGCTTACTCAAGGTATCTTTGGCGATACCATTATATGCTATCCGCGGTATGCTGGAAATGTGTATTCCGCAAACGGATTCGCTCCTTCCAACTACCAGTGGTTCCTTGACGGTGGCACCATTGCGCAAGGCCAAGGCAGTAATCAGATTGTAGTTGACTTTAACGGACAAGTGAACTCCAGCCTAAAGCTTGTTGAAATTAGCGAATACGGCTGCATCGGTGATACATTAAGCTCATTCATCTTACTGGATAGTCCATCCATCGACCTGCGGGTTGTTTCAGTCAAGCTAGACGATGATACCAAAATGGAGATTCGATGGAATTTGGTGAATGCCCCATTCTACAACAGCAATTTCTTGGTACAACGAAAATTGAAAGGGCAATCAGACCAAGCCTTTACTACCGTAGGACAAATAGACGGTAATGGTGGGGATTTTGAAGATCAAAAATTAAATACCGATAAACTCCATTACGAGTACCGAATTGTAGGCTTTAACCTTTGCGGGGATAGCCTTTACTCCGAAATTCACCGTCACGTTCAGCTCACTGGGTCAAAACCTGAAAACGACGAATATGCTGTTCACATTGATTGGTCGCGCTATTTCGGTTGGTCTAACCCTGTGTTAAACTACGAGGTGTATCGTAAAGATGGGAATGCCAATTGGGTGCTACAGAATGATGCGGGCTTGGATACCTCAGATTTCTACGCTGATGGCATGCGCAGCTTTAGGCAATGTTACCGTATACGTGCCGTAGAAAGCACCACCTCGATTCCGTCTTGGTCGAATGAAATCTGTTTCGATTTCAAACCTATATTGATTGTTCCCAATGCCTTTACCTCCAACGGAGACCGTCTAAACGACATGTTTGAAATTGCCTACGCCTCTATCAAAACTTATCAGCTAAAAATCTACGATAGATGGGGTGAATTGATTTTTGAAAGTTTCGAGCCGCAAAACTTCTGGGATGGCAATTACAAAGGCAAATTCTGTCCGGAAGGTGTTTACATCTACACCATCCGCTATACCGGTGCTGACGACACCATTTACAACCTCAAAGGCAACGTAACTTTACTTCGATAAGCCATTATGTCGCTTATTTGACGCGGAAAGAGCGGAAAATAAGTCGTTTTAAGCCATTTTGTCTTTCTTTTTGACTTGGTATTTCTATTGACCCTTGTTTCCCAAAATTGAATTTAAAAATTTAGCGATATGACACTGGTTAAAATGAATCCATCAAAAAACTTTATGGCTGACCGCCTTTTTCCATCTGCTTTTCAAACCATGTTTGATGAGTTATTCGAAAACCAAAGCGCTGGTGACCGAACAGCCTTCTTTCATCCTAAAACAGACATAGCCGAAACTGACGAGGCCTATTTTATTGAAATAGCCCTTCCCGGCGTGAAAAGAGAAGACGTGCACATTGAACTGAAAGAAAGCAGGCTGGAAGTGCGCGGTGAGCGCAAGTTGCACAAAGAAGAACAAGGCAAAAAATTTCACCGTATTGAAAGCAGCTTTGGAAGCTTCACCCGCAGCTTTAACTTACCGGAGAAAGTAGACAAAGACTCCATTCAAGCTGAATTGAAAGAAGGCGTTCTTTACCTTCAACTGAATAAAATGGAAGAACAAAAACCTAAATCCATTGTTATAAAGTAGTTCAAAAAAATAGATGTAGTGTGTGTATCCGGTGTCGAAAGGCACCGGATTTTTTTTTTACCCTACGTGTGCAAAAGTTTCATACCTGCTTCTTCAAGGGAATAATGAAATTGAACCGGAGACCAGAAACTTATGCCCCGAAAGAAGACAGACATTACCAAAATCTTTGTACTGGATACATCCGTAATCCTTTACGATCACAACGCCATCAACAACTTCGAAGAGCACGATGTAGCCATCCCGATAACTGTTTTAGAAGAACTTGATAATTTTAAAAAGGGAAACGACACCATCAACTTCGAAGCCCGAGAGTTCATTCGCTTTTTGGATAAGCTTTCCGGACAGTATACGCTGCAAGACTGGATTCCATTGAACGGGCCTACCAAGGGCAAGTTCTGTGTGATTATGGATGAGAGCAGCAGCGTGGATGCGCGCAAGGTATTTGGCGACAACAAAGCGGATCACAAGATTCTGAATGCGGCCATTCACATGCGCGATTTGTATCCCACGCGCAAAGTGATCATGGTAACCAAAGATGTGAATCTTAGACTCAAAGCCAAATCGCTTGGTTTAACCGCAGAAGACTTTGAAACCGGAAAGATTAAAAACCTGGATACCCTCTACCGAGGCATTAGCACCCTAGAAGACATCAATGAAACGCATTTAGAAAGCATATACACAGACGGACGTGTTGAAGCGAAAAAGGTCTTTAAAAAAGAAAAACCTTTAGCGAATCACTTCTATATCCTAAAAAACAACCGGAAATCAGCACTCGCTACCTATAATCCGTTTACTGAATCGCTAGAAAGGGTAGACAAACGTAACGCTTACGGCATCAAGCCTAAAAATGCCGAGCAGGCCTTTGCTATGGATGCAATTCTCAATCCTGAAATCCGGTTGGTCACCATACAAGGAGTAGCCGGAACCGGAAAGACCCTCATCGCCTTAGCTTGTGCTTTAGAACAACGCTCCCAGTTTAGGCAAATCTACCTCGCTAGGCCAGTCATTCCCCTGAGCAACAAAGACATTGGCTACCTACCCGGTGATATCAAATCCAAACTCAACCCTTATATGGAGCCACTTTGGGATAACCTAAAATTCATTCAAAATCAGTGGAAAGAGAACGATAAAGAACACGCCAAATTGAATGAGCTCGTAGAAAATGAAAAGCTGGTTGTAACACCTTTGGCGTATATCCGCGGACGAAGTCTATCCAATATCATCTTTATTGTAGACGAGGCACAAAACCTCACGCCCTTGGAGGTGAAGACCATCATTACCCGTGCAGGAGAAGGAACAAAAATCATCTTCACGGGAGATATCTACCAGATAGATACGCCGTATTTGGATGCTCAATCCAATGGCTTATCCTATTTGATTGACCGTATTCGAGACCAAAACATATACGCGCACATCACCCTAGAAAAAGGTGAGCGCTCTGAATTAGCTAATCTAGCGAATGAGTTGCTTTAAGCCTTGAACTTGATACGTTTGATCAAGCGCAGGCGGTGCGTATAGCGTTGCTTTTCGGTGTTGAAGATGCCTTGTGCATCAATTCGATCGAGGCGAACTTGGCCATGGGCGTGGATGATTTCTTCTGGAGATCTCAGGCGTTCTACGTGAACGATACGCTCTTCTTCGTTGTCGAAAAACGCCAGATCGCCAGCTTGTACCTCCTGCAAAAAAGCTACGCCATCACCCGCAAACGCTTGGTCTTTGGCATCCCGAGGTAAAGCTATACCTAAAGCTTTGTATACTACTTGCACCAAGCCAGAGCAATCAATCCCCATAAAGGTACGACCACCCCAGAGATACGGAGTGCCAATGAAAAGTTCAGCTAATCCAATTGGGCTGAGTTCGGCATTTTGAGCAGAAAGCTGCACCGGCTTCTCGGCATCATGTCTAAGTCTATACGCCTCATTTTCGTAACCCAATTCTGACCCTAAGCTTAGAATAGAGTTAGTTTGTCCGATGGCATACGTAACAAGCGAATTGGTTATAACACGCGTAGGCAAAATTCCTGTATTTTCTTCAAACTGCGTTCGGTTAAGCCAACCTGAATAGCGATCCCAATCTGTTTCAATAAACAACCAGTCTTTGCCTTCTTCCATCACTTGGTAGGTCTCGCCCATCAGAAGCTGGGATACCAATTCCGATTTACTGTCGGGCGCCGAACGCACCGGTATGCAAGAAAGATGGCAGATGCCCTTCAGCATAGTTTAAGTTATAGGTGCAATCTTGTTTTTCTATCAAGAAGTACTTCTTCTGATTCCACGTGGTCAGGATCAGGCACGCAACAGTCTACAGGACAAACAGCCGCGCATTGCGGTTCCTCATGAAAACCGATGCATTCTGTGCACTTGTCTGGAACGATATAGTAAACTTCATCCGAAATCGGCGCATGCTTCGTGCTGGCGTCTACCTCTCCACCTTGGTAGGCCACGCTTCCGCTCAACGTAGTGCCATCAGCAAAAGCCCATTCAATGCCGGCTTCGTAAATTGCGTTATTCGGACACTCCGGCTCACAAGCTCCGCAGTTGATGCACTCGTCTGTTATTATTATTGCCATAATTCGGTATGCTTAGCGCTGCGAATTTACTTAACCTTAGCCACTAATAAAAGGCTTTAACCTACCTTTGCAGCCATGAATTTAGCGAGCATCAAAGCACATATTGAGCGATTGGGAAAAGCCTTGGGCGAGAAGGATAATGTGGCTTTAGAAAGCGCTATTCGTAAGGCCAACATGGAAAACCTCTGGTTTGATGAGGCCAATATTCGTTTGGCTCTATCCACTTGGAACAAAGCCTTAGACCCAGCTGCGCTCGATGCGTGGCTGCAGGCAGAAGGACATCATGAGCTGGTAGCTGAGCCCAAAACCATTGGATTGGTGATGGCCGGCAATGTACCTTTGGTAGGCTTACACGATTTGCTGGTGGTTTTACTGAGCGGACACAAGGCCCAAGTGAAACTGAGCAGTGATGATAAAGCTTTGATGAACTTTGTGATTCAACAATTGGCTCAATACGACCCGTATTTTCAAGATGCCATTCGGGTTATTGATCGCCTTGAAAAACCAAATGCCATCATTGCCACAGGCTCCAACAACAGCTCACGCTATTTCGAATACTATTTTAAAGACATACCGCACATCATCCGCAAAAACAGGAACAGCGTGGCTTTTCTAAGCGGTAATGAAACTCCGGAAGAATTAGCGGAATTGGGGAAAGATATCTTTACGTACTACGGACAAGGTTGCAGGAACATCACCCACCTGATGCTTCCAAAAGGATTTGAGCCGCCTCATTTTCTTGATCAACTATTGCCTTGGCATGAGGTAATTAACCACAACAAATACGCGAATAACTACACCTACCACAAGGCCCTCTTCTTGATGAACCAGCAGCCGCACTTGGATACCAACTTCATCCTGTTGAAAGAATCGGAAGAGCTCTATGCCCCAATTGGATGCTTGAACTATTCCTTTTACACTGAAGCCAATCAAGCTATTCAGCAGCTCATAGCGCAGGAATCGCGCATACAAGTGGTGGCTAGCCAAGTAGCATTGCCCCTTCCGTATGTCGCTTTAGGTAAAACACAAGAAACACAAATGGGAGATTACGCCGACCGCGTAAACACGTTAATTTTCTGTAAAGGCATTAGTTAAGTGTTAAAATTCCATTAACTTCGGTTAGCTTACACATAAAATGCGCTCAAACCTGAAGTATACCTTTATTTACATTGCCATCGGAAGTCTATGGATTATTCTTACCGATTCATTTGTAGAGAAAAAAGGTCTCCTTGAAGCTGAGGCACAGTGGCAGACTTGGAAAGGCCTATTCTATGTAGGCGCCACCGGCATTCTTGTTTACTATTTGCTTTTCAAAGCCTCTCAGAAAATTCAAAAAGAAAAGCAAGAAATACTAAAGCGTGAAAATGTAGTCTACCGCGTGGTAGAGTACGCCGGACAAGATTATTGCTTGATCAACGAGCGAGGTGAAATTCAGTTTCAAAAAGGACTGATTGCACAGAAAAAAGCCAGTAAGCTTGCTGATTACCTCAGGGAGTTTGATTGTTCGGAATCCGATATTGATCACCTTGAAGGTTTGTTCCAACGTTGCTTAAAAAACAGCGAAGAATTAGAGCGTGAAATAAGCCTCAACGGAAGAATCATACGCTTTACCTTCCTCCCTTTGTCGGAACAATTCGAAGTTATATTTGTGGCTCAAGATTTAACGCGCCTGAAACAAGAAGAACGTGCCACAGGGTTGGTAAAGGAGTTTCTGAACCTCATTACCAATAGCAAAGATATCGGTTATTGGCATTGGTCTATTCCCGACAACATCACCAATTCTAGCGATTCCTTGGCTCGAATCATTGGCGTAAATTCAGCCGAAGAAGTACCTGTCAATGCCGATTGGATCAATCGGATTCACCCAGACGATTTGGAGGAGGTAAATCGCTCCTATGCAAAACACCTAAGCGGAGAATCCGACTCGCACGAGGGGCAATACCGGTTTAGAATTGCCGACAACAGCTACCGGTGGTTGGTTGAATATGCCCGCGTTACAGAACGCTCTGAAACCGGAGAACCTCAGCAAATTATGGGTGTTATCATCGACTTTAACACACAAAAAGATTTTGAAGAGAAACTGAAGGGACGGCAAGAATTACTGAACGAAATGGCCATCTCCAATTCGCATCAAATACGCGGTCCGCTGGCCAGGATACTTGGCTTGGTTTCTTTGTACCGCATGATGAAATTATACGAAAACACCAGCTTAGAAGAGGTAGAAGAAATCTTAGAAAAAATTCATATTTCCGCTACGGAACTGGATGAAGCCATTCGCTTAACAGCCGAAAAACTCAAAGAGAATACCTAACGCCTGGCGTCTATCGCTTCTTTCAACTCAGCTTCACTCGGCAATCCGAAATACGACCAAAGCACTTGTCCGCGCTTTACCAAGAGCACATAAGGCAAACCCTCCACTTGCAAGTCAGAAGCCAACTGCCTGTGGCTATCAAAATCCACCTTTACAAGCGTCAGCTCATCACCGTAGAGTGAATCCAGTTTTTCTACAATGGGTACGAGCTGCCGACAAGGCAAACACCATTTCGCATTGAAATCAATCAGGTATAAGATATTGGAATCCAGTTCGCTAAAAAATGCTTCTCTGGTTTTATCCACTTGTTTTATTTGAGCGATACCTCCTTCAACAGGCAAGTTTGCCGCACGCCAAGCCGCTATTCCACCCCGGAGCTCGAACACCTCATAACCTAAAACACTGAGCTTCTTGGCTGCCTCAGCACTTCGTCCGCCACTCAAACAATAAATCAGCACTTTTTTATCCTTTGGCAAGCCCGCAGCCTGTTTGGTGAAATCATCGGCATAGAAATCTATGTTCACGGCCTTTTCAATATGGCCCGAGGCAAATTCGTCAGCTGTGCGCACATCCAGCAAACTCAAGGAACTATCGCTGCTGAGCATAGAATCGAAGGCCATAGGTTCCAGTACTGTGGACGTAGATTGAGCACAGGCTCCGAAAGACAAAAGCAGCATGAAGAAAAAGGTATGTCTCATAGTACCTCTTCTAGAATCTCCAATACAGCCCGCGCCATCTTGTTGTTTTCATCCAAAAGCGGATTGATTTCCGTGATTTCGAAAGCGATGGTTTTTGGCTGTTTGAGTAAATGGTATAACAAGGTCTTCGCTTCGTGTAGCTTAAGTCCGTCAGGATATGGGGTTCCCGTTCCGGTAGATACCGAAGGGTCAAGGCTGTCTACGTCGAATGAGATATAAAGGTAATCGCAGTGTTTGAGGTAGTCGAGCGTTTCTTTAGCCACTGTTTCAATCCCAAACTGGTGAATTTCTTTGGGCGTATAGAACTCAATTCCCTTTTCATCTATTAAGTCCCACTCCTGCCTTTCTAAGTCGCGAATATCAATAAACACAATATCCGTGGCCTCCAACTTCGGCACAATTTGTTTGGAGCCGATGCGCTTCAGTTCTTCCCAATAGCGAATCGTTTCCTCATCTGGTTCATTACTCTGCGAAGCCAAATTATCCTCAGCCAGAAGCGCAGCCAGTGGCATTCCGTGCACGTTGCCTGATGGCGTGGTATAAGGCGAATGGAGGTCGGCATGGGCGTCTATCCATACTACCCCAAGCTTTTTATCGGGACCAATGAAATTCTTGATACCGCTGATGGTGCCAGCCGCATTGCTGTGGTCGCCCGAAACAACCAGTGGAAAAAAGTCTTCATCCAGGTAATTTTCCACCTTCACTGCTATGCGAGGCAAAACTTTAGCGATGGTATCGATGTTCAACGCATATTCAAAGTTTGATTTGAAGCGCAAGACTTCGTTCATGTCGTCCACCCAATCAAAATCATAGCGATTTAGTTTCTTGCGTCCTTTGTTGATATCTGAAAACCGGAGAGCTGAAGGGCCTAAACTGGAGCCTCGGGTACCGGCCCCTAACTCACTGTTTACTTCGAGGATTTTAATTTTTCTGGACTTCATATTAAATATTCAATTCACCGAGTTCTTCATCCTCACCTTTGATGAGAAATCCATTACTTTGTTGCCAATATAGGCCGCAAAAGTACAAAAAGCCTCACTATGCTGAAGAACCGATATATCGATCTAATTGAACAGACCTTCTATTTTCCTCGTCACGGCTTTAACGTGGAGAACGATGAATTGAGTTTCCACGACATCCCTTTGATGGAGCTGATTGCCGAGTATGGCACTCCCCTGAAGATTACCTATTTACCCAAAATATCCTCGCAGATACAAAAAGCGAAGAACTGGTTTGCCCAGGCCATAGAGAAACACCAGTACCAAGGAAGCTATACGTATTGCTATTGCACCAAAAGTTCCCATTTCTCCTTTGTGTTGGATGAATGTTTGAAGAACGATATACACCTCGAAACCTCTTCTGCCTTTGATATCAACCTGATTCGTAAACTGCGTGCTCAAGGAAAATTCGATGCTTCGCGCTTTGTGGTTTGCAATGGATACAAGACACCGGCTTATGTAGAAAATATACGAGGATTGCTGGATGAAGGACAAGAAAACCTGATTGCCGTTTTGGACAATCCGGATGAGATTCAGCAGTATAAATCCAGTTCACACAAAATGAAGCTGGGTATCCGCATCGCTACGGAAGAAGAACCGAACTACTCCTTTTATACTTCTCGTTTAGGCATGAGTTCAAAACGGGTGATGGAGTTGTATGAGAAGGAGATCAAAGGCGATGACCGTTATAGCCTGAAGATGATGCACTTTTTCATCAATACGGGCATTCGAGATACCACCTATTACTGGGCAGAACTGGTTCGTTTGATGAACGTGTATTGCGATTTAAAAGAGCAATGTCCGGAACTTGATTCGATTGATATTGGCGGGGGTATGCCTATTTACACCAGCTTGGGTGTGGAGCACGACTATGCTTACATGATTGATCAAATCGTGTACTACATCAAAACCATTTGCGAAGACCGGGGCGTTCCTACCCCGCATATTTTCACGGAATTTGGTTCGTTTACTGTGGCTGAATCGGGTGCCATTCTGTACGGCATACTTGGCAAAAAACAGCAAAACGATGCGGAGTTATGGTATATGATTGACAGCAGTTTCATTACCACGCTACCTGATACTTGGGGCATTGGACAGAAATTTATCATGCTGGCCATTAACCATTGGGATAAACCCTTCCAGCGGATTAACCTGGGCGGTGTGACCTGCGATGGACAAGATTACTATAACTCCGATACGCATACGAATCAGGTGTTTTTACCTCGCTTAGGCCAGGATGAAAAACTCTATATGGGCTTCTTCCACACGGGTGCCTACCAAGAGAGCATTGGAGGGTATGGCGGCATCCAACATTGTTTGATTCCCGCACCGAAACACCTGCTAATTAGCAAGGATGAAAAGGGCGAATTTACCTATGAGCTATTCGCTCCTGAGCAAAGCGCTGAACAGATGATGCAGATTCTCGGCTATTAGAACCCGAAAATCATTGATTATTTTTTTAGTAAACATTTGTGTATTTCATGGATTGCTTTAATTTTGCAGTCCCTTAACGAAAAAGATTATGGCAGTTACTACTTTGCAACGTAAAGCACGCAGAAATAAAACAGCTTCTCGCTTGAAAAAGCAGAACCGCAAATTGCAAACTTCAATAAATTACGTAAAGTCTCCTTACAAAGGTGAGTCTGGCGTGATAATTGAAGAATAGAATTCAAGAGCAAAAACTATCTTATACATAAAAAGCCGTCTCAATTGAGGCGGCTTTTCTTATTTATCCCTTTCGGAATTCGTCTACTCTTTCACTACAATGAATCGTTTGCGGATGAGTTTATCGGCCGACATCACATAATACATGTTAATTGCCAAGGTTTGGCAATTAAAGGTGGAAGAACCGAGCGGCGCACAATGAGTGTAGCCAACAATTCCTCCTCTGGTATCGGTGATCATGAGATTCAATGGTTTGCCCAAATTATTTCGGATATGCAGTTCCCCGATGCTTGGGTTAGGGTATAGGGTAATGAGGTGACTAAAATCTTTTCCGGGCGGGATATACGTTTGTCCGGCCGTATCAAATGAATTTTCTACTGTATTGGTAATGATAGCAGATTGGTAGTCGAAGAAAATATGGGCTGTATTAAAGACTGTATCTTTATCGCTAAAGCCATTTCTTAGTGATGCTTCGTATTGGATATAGCCATTGCTTCCAAGATTGTCTGTATTGCTGTCAGGTAGCAAGATATTATCGAAAATAAAATGCAGGGCATAAAACTGGGAACCAGGTTCATGCAGCACTTCTACCCGGTGAGCATGGGAGGCCGTTCTGACTTTGATTAGGTTGAGTGCGAGGTTTCGATCGATGGTATCAATAATTCTGACTCTATACGCTGTATCGGTTCCGGTATTCTGAAAACGAATATGGTAGCGAAGTTTTTTCGTCTCCTTCGGCATAAGTGCATCTTCAGAACTTTGCTTATCGTTCGGATCATAGGCCCCGCGAACTTGTACATTCACCCATTCTGCCACCTCTAGATTACAACTTGAATCGCTTGTAAAATAAATGGCATGCCATTTCAAGGGCGTCGCTGTAACAGGCGTAAGGCAGCGCAGCACCAAGGTTTTCTCTTCCAGTGGATTTAAACTGATACTGATTTTGTATTGTTTTGGAATGGAGTCTAGGATTGGTGCAGACAAGGACACCAGGTGGAAAACCTCCGGAATACGCACATAGTAATCGCAGCTTTTGGCACTAGAGCCCACGTTCTTCACACGAATGGTGTAGCGCTCCGTAAACCCTTGTCGCGCCCGGAAGCCAATATCTGCTTGAACATAAGCCTCGATCGTCTTGTTCGGATCGATAAGCTTCATGGGTACATCGTAGTAAACCGTATCGGCATTGGCTGTTATGTTGACGCTATCACTTGAACAGCCGTTTCGGGTATAATTACTAAATCCGGCAAGGGTATCCATTTCATATAGCCCGGGATCTACGTATTGAAATGACCTGCCATCCGGGTCAGTCAAGATGCCCAGATTCCCATTTTTCTCTTGAATATACACTCCGGCCAAGCCCAGCTCGTTGGCGTCTCTTTGGCAATTTGAATTAAGGTCTAGATACAGATTAGTCTTTAAGATAGCCCCCAAGCGAGTGAACTTACGAACTCTGTAAAAAAATGAATTCAAGGTGATTTGGAGCATCGCATTATTTACTTGTTCCAGGTGTATGGTAGAATTGTAATCGCTCGAGTCTACGTAAACCCAGTCTTTGATTGCGTCTTCGTAAACAAAAACCCGGTTTAAAAAATCACCCATCCCCACAAACAAGCGGTCTGCATAGCGAATAGAAGAATAAACTGTTTCATTCAACTGGGGCAATGCCACAAAGCTGTTATTTACTTTGTGAAACAGGTTGTTGTTCTCGTCTTGCACAATCATTTCAGAACTGGAAATCCAATTCACATGTTTGTAGCGCACCGTGTTATCATTGGGATCTGGATCTTGCCAAGTCTGGGCATTCGGAAATTGGAGAAGGCCCCCGCTTTGAATAAATTCTGTATTCTCAAATAACCCCCAAGCAAACAAGTCGCCATTGTGCGCTTCCAATCCCAGCACCGTGCTATCTACATAAGCCAAAACATTCACCGAGTCGCCATTGGGGTAATAGGCCAGAATTTCCGTGTAGTTATTTGAATTGACCATTTCCCCTGCCACAATCAAAGCGCCATCAAATGTTTTAATGGCCCGCGGCCTCGCTGTAACCAAGTTCAAATCCAAGTACGTATTCAAGCCATTCGGTGTAGACCAAATTTTCCCGATGGTATCATAGTGCAATAAACGGTCTCTCACCACCCCTGCAACCGGTCCTCTAGCCAAAACAAACACATCTTCAGCCGATTGCGAAACGCTGACAATGGAAAATGCTGTGTCAAATATCCCGTTGTTACGGTACTTGGTGGAAAAAGACAGCGTGCCGTTTTCGTTTACCCACCTGAGCATCACTTGGTTATTGTATTGGTTAATGCTGTCTCCTTTATCTGCAAGCAAAAGTACATCTCCCCTGTTCTCATAGGCTTCAATGGCTCCGTCGTGCGGATTTGCTACATCCACGAACTGAGCCTTGGCAACGTACTGAGCGAGGAAAAGAAAAGAAAGTGAAAAAAGTATACGGTTCATTTTCATAGATAGCGAATTAAACTGAAACGGAAATCGGTAAGTTTTGGTGTTGTATTGATGAACTCATCAGATTGGTATATAGGCTGATAAAACCGTCTATCCACCGAAAGCAAGAATCCCCAGTCGCGCAAAAAGCGGTATTCAGCAAATAGGCCGGCAGCGTACGACATCCCAAAAGTTCGAATTGTCTTTCCGGCTTGGCTTGGCTCAAAGGTGAGGGGATTCACCTGCTCCTGCATATCGCTTTGAAAGCGAGAAAACTGAATACCTGCTTTGAGTCCGATGTTCAAGTTGGTGGTGATGCGTTTGGCCAATTGAATTTGTATAGGCAATGAAATAGCCGAGTAGCTCTGGTTCATGCCCACTTGAATCAAGGTGTCCTGAAGGTTTGGGATATAAGCCACAATTCGGTTGGCCGTATCAACGACCGGAAACTCTGTCGATAAAAAGGTAAAATCACTTTTTTGTGTTCTGCTGGCATACTCTAAGCCCCCGGAAACCGTAAAAAACCGGCTAAGCGGCAAGCGAAAACCGAGCTCAAATCCTTGTCCGCTAATGGCCATACTATGCTCGCTCAAGGCCGCTGCGAACTCACGGTGCACATAGTCCTCTCCACCATTTTCAATGGACCAAGGACTTGTTCCAATCACTTGGGAGTAAGCAAAATAAACGGAACGGGTATGTATTGGGAAGGGCGGACGTTTATCGCGTTTTGGTTTGTTCGAGAGGCTAATCGCTTGCGTTTGCAGTTCCGGGTTTGGGCTTTGTATTTGGCCCGACAATCTGAATAAGGCTTGCAATGCAATGAGGTTATGTCTGCTACGTTCGCTAGCCTCGTTATACGGAAGCGTGCCGGAGACTGACGGAGAGAGCGTGCCATTTGGCGAAGGCGATGTGGTAGCTCTGTGGCGGGGCGAAGGAGAACTAGATATGGAGGAAGGCGCTTGGAAGGAAGACTGAGCTTGGGCAGCTGGCAAGGCCTTATCAGATTCGGCTTGCTTTGCCTCAGCCATGGACGGCGTGTTCAGCTCTGACAAGCGTTGCTTGGATTCAGGCTCTGAAGTAGTAACGAAAGACGAATGGGTGACTTCGTCTGAACCAACTTGTTGCGCGTAATGGTAGGCGAACAAGCCTGTGCAGCCCGTCAGAATCAGGGCCAAAACCCACCAGATTCCTCCTCGTCTGCTTTTTTTCTTGGCCGCAAAAGTGAGGAAATCCTGCCATTCTTGTTCCTCCACTGGCAGGGTATACTCACCTAGCTTATGCCTAAGTAGTGCTTCCATAGTTTGTTTATCCTTGTTCATGAAGTCCTGCCCTCCTCAAGCAGTGCCTTCAAAACTTTTTTCGCTTTAAAAAACTGTGTTTTACTTGTATTCACCGAAATGCCAAGCATATCGGCTATCTCCTGATGGCTCAGCTGCTCAAACACATAGAGGTTCAATACGGTGCGGTATCCATCCGGTAATTCCGTAATCTTTTGCAAGAGGTAGGCCTCCGTGTATGGGAGTTCATCCAGCTCCGTATCATCTTCTACGTCTAGGTTATCGTCCCAGCTCTCCTGCGCGACTCTGCGTTTTTTGTCTTTGTTTAACAGGCTGATGCAGTTGTTCATGAACAGGCGGGTAGCCCAGGTTTCTATGCTGGAATTCCCTTTAAACTGTTTCAGCTTTTCGAAGAAACGGATGAATCCCTCCTGCATGAAATCCTTCGCTAAGTCCGGATCACCTGCGTAACGCAGACATACCACCTTCATCCGGGGAGCTAGCTGCATAAACAATTGCCGCTGTGCCGCCTGATCTCCATCAATACAACGCTGAACGGTGAGGCTAACCGGATTTTCGGAGGGCCTACTCAGCTCATTTTGTATGGAATCTGTGATATTCAGGATGCCGTCGTTCACTATTCAGCTATTAGACCCAAGCGCTGAATATTGGTTGCCTGAAATATACTAGAAAATAGAATAAGGACCGGGCGACAAAAAGGCAGGCTGAAGTTGAAAATCAGGGACATGCCGTCAATCGCTAGAAAAGCGAAGAGCTTAGGCTTCTTTCTTAGCCCAATAGATAATTTCACCCTCCATTAGGCGATAGCGCTCTCGGAGTTCTGAACCAAGTTCATTCCATAGGTTAATCGGCTCCACTTTAAAGCCGGCTTTCTCTAGGCGTTTTGGGTAATCCAAACCGAAAAGGCGAACGTGGTCTTTTTGCCAGAAGTGTTTTTCGCGATCTTCCGGACTGGTAATACTTTTATCCTCGTAGGTTTCTTCGCGTGTGTCGTCTAAAGGAACTTGCATCACGGCCCAACCACCCGGTTTCAGAACGCGGTAAATTTCGCGCATGGCTTGGGCATCATCGTCTACGTGTTCTAATACGTGGTTGCACAAAACAATATCAAAACGAGCCTCCTCAAAAGGCATTTCGTGGATATCCATTTTCACATCAGCCAATGGCGAATACAAATCGCCGGTGAGGTAATCCAAGTTAGCTTGCTTTCTGAAGCGCTTGTAGAAGCACTGTTCTGGAGCGATGTGTAAGAGCTTGTGCTTTGCCGTATAGAAATCGGTTTTTTGCTGTAAAAAGAGGTGGAGTAAGCGATGACGTTCTAGCGAAAGACACTTTGGACAAAGCACATTGTCTCTGCGTTTCACTGTTCCGTAAGGCAAAAAAGAGCGAAAATGCCCATCGCAAATGGGACACTCAACCTTGTCGCCTTTCATCAAAATCGGGGAGACTTTGTTAAAAAGGTAGCTGAAACGAATCAATATAGGACGAGGCACATACCTCATCAAAAAGGTGATAAATTCTTTCATTCTTCTGTGCGGTTCCAAACTTTAAATTCGCTTACATCTTGCAATGTAGCTTGCCAATCGCCCCTAAAGCCAATAGCCCGATCATCGATAAATAAGTCGGCCATTGGTTTTCCAAAAGTCCATACTTTATCGAAAGGAATACCGTGTTGCTTCATCCATTCTTCCATCATCACTTTTTGATCAACCGAATCTTCCTTCTTCTTTTTAAAAATGGGATTGGTTCGGGTAGAAAAGATATAGAGGGTATGTCCTTCTTCTTTCAGTTTTTTCATGGCTTCGGCAGCTCCGGGAACGGGTGCATCATAGATACTTCCATCACTCCAGCCCTTAGAATAGCCGTGTAAAACACCGTCAAAGTCAATCGCGATTTTCATCTGTCGCAAACTAACACAAAATGAACTGAATTTCCCTGCTCTGGGCAAAAACCGACGAACGTCAGGCAACGATAAACCCAAGAAGCCTGCTCTATCCTGTAAATAGCGTATGAAAAAGTTCCTTTATTTAATGGCACTTGCGGCATTGATATGCCTGAGTGCAGCTCTGCAGGAGGTCAGGGCCACACACTTGGTCGGAAGCGACATCATTTACCGTTGCTTGGGCAATGGTAGGTACCAAATTACCGTGCGGGTTTACCGCGATTGCAATGGTATTCCGCTCAATACCTCACCCATCAATGTTCGATGCAGTTCTGTGAATCTGCAGGTAAACAACCAACAGCGTATTTCTGTGCGCGACGTGACCGGAATAGATCCGCGATGCCCCGTGCAAAGCAGGTGCTCAGGCACGTTTCCGTATGGTGTTGAAGAACATGTTTTTCAAGGCACCATAGACCTCAGTAGTCAAAGTTGTTGCGAGTGGACCATCAGCTGGGCGCAAAATGCCCGGGGTACCAATATCTCAACGGGTATGGCCGGTCAGAATTTCTACACGGAAGCCAAACTGAATAAATGCGTTACACCGTGCAATAGCTCACCGGATTTCACTAACCCCCCGGTAGCTATCGTTTGCCGCAACCAAGACTTCACCTTCAACAATGGCGCCTTGGATACAGTGGATACCGGCGATTCACTCAGCTACCACTGGGCTCCGGCCTTGGTAAACCCCGGCCAGCAAGCAAACTATATCGCTCCATTTTCACCTACACGACCACTCACCTTTCTTGGATTTCCAAACACCGGACTAGGGCCTCCCGGAGGCATTCAACTCGATCCTGTAACGGGCGATATTTCATTCAGACCTACGGTACGAGATCAAGTAGCCGTGGTGGTTATTGAGGTGAAAGAATGGCGCATGGTAAATGGCGTGATGACGGTGGTAGGCGTTACCCGGCGGGATATGCAAATCATCGTAATTGAATGTCCGAATAACAAAGTTCCGAAACTTGTTGGAGACTTTACCACAGAAGCCTGCGCGAATCAGCAGGTATGTATGGCCATAAACTCTAGCGATGAAGACAACCCGGATACGGTTAAGATAAGCTGGAATAAAGGTATTCCGGGTGCTACCTTTACCAACAACAACGGTCAGGTGAAACATGCTTCAGGTGAGGTTTGCTGGACTCCTACCGATGTTCATGTGAGCAATATACCCTATACCTTCACCATCACAGCGAAAGACAATGCCTGTACCTTACCCGGGCAAGCAGTCCGATCCTATTCCATCTACGTGCGAGAAACGCCTAAGGCCGACAGGATGGTGCAATTGCTCAGCTGCGGAAATGTTGCACTCGATTTTACTGCCGTGAAGAATTACCCCGGCTTAACGCATACTTGGGTGATTCGCGATAAGAACAATGTGGGGGTTTTCTCCTCCAACGCCAAAAAAGATACCGCCTTCTTGCAGCCGGGTATTCACCGCGTCTTTCTCACCTTACAAACCTTGACACCCTGCATCAATATTCACATAGACAGCATTGAGGTGCCGGAGTTTGTGCAGGTAAAACTGCCAAGCGACACCATTCTCTGCGCAGGAAGCAGCATTCAGCTGGATGCCCAGCAGATTTCTGGCGATGCTCCGTATCAATACGAATGGGCTCAAGTGCTCGACTCGTCTGCTGTGAGCGGTGTTCTAAATACAAGCGCAAGTTATGCTGTGCAGCCCGACAGCTCGGTAAGCTATTTGGTGCGGATACTCGACGCTAACGGTTGCCGGAATTACGATACCATTCACCTCACACACCGGGCACTTCCGGATGTTCAATTGGGGCCGGATCAACGGATTTGCGATGGCGATGTTTACTTACTCAGCGCAGGTTCAGACAGCCTTTTCAATTTCAATTGGAGTAATGGCGATACTACTGCCCAAACAGAACTGAAAACAGCCGGAATCTATACGGTAAAAGTAAGCGATGATGCAGGTTGTGCTTCGGTTGACAGCTTTGAGTTAAAGGTGACAAAAGTAGAGATGACCCTCAGTGGAGCAGGCCCAGTTTGCGATGGGGATACGGCCAATCTGAGCGTGAACAATGCCGACGCCATTCATTGGTTTAACCTCAGTGGCTTCAATCCGGCTAACCCGGGTACACCAGTTCATTTAGGATCAAGCTACCAAAGACAGATCACTCAAAACACCGGATTGGTTTACCAAGGTTTCAAGACAGAAGAGGGCTTAACTTGTTCTGCCTTTGACTCGGTAAAAATTGCCAAACGCGAATTGCCTACAATCGTATTGGCAGCTTTGGGACCCTATTGCCACAATGATGCCCAGGTCAACTTAACCAGCTTCGTGCAGTTTCCAACTTTGATGAATGGCGACTGGCGCAGCGATCAAGAAAGCGATATTGTGCAGAACAACTATTTCTTTCCGAAGCGTGTAGATAACCCAAACCCAATCGCAGGCCATGAGTTGATTTACCGCGTAATCGACAATTTCGGTTGCATCAATGAAGCTAAAGTGCAAGTTAAAGTGAATCCATTGCCTCAGGTCGTATTGGAAAAAAATCCTGCCTATTGTGCAGACCAAGGTGTATTGCAACTGAACAGCATTAAACAATCACCAAGCAGCACTGTTGGCGGAACACCACGCTGGTATTCGGCCAATAACAATGCACAAGTCAATTTAGCGATAAGTGGCGTGAACCCGCATAGCCAATCGCTCAATATTGGCGCACTGAATCCGGGCAATACCTACCCACTTGTGTTTGAATACCGTGCAAGTTTGAGCGGCTGCTTGAATACGGATACCAGCTATATCAAGGTGAATATCGTTCCACAAACAGACGCCGGTTTCCTAGCGCCTATTTGTTATAACGACCCAGCTGTCAATTTGAATTCAGCGAATCCAAGCCCGGCAAACGGTATTTGGACTACTAGCCTGAATCAACAGCTTAGCACCTTTAACCCACAATCGCTTAATCCAGCTACCGCTGAACATGCCAAGCCGGGAACCCAGGTGCGTTTCTTCTATACCTTCACTTCACCCGAGGGATGTGCCAAAACCGATAGTCTCGACTTGCTGGTAAAAGGGCTACCCGAACTCCAGCTCAGCCCAATTGGCGGCTGGTGTGAATCGGCTGGGCTGCTTGATTTGAATGCGCAAACAAACCTTTCAGGTGGAACTTGGACTGGACTCGGCATTAGCGGGACGAACTTCGACCCTGTTGCTGCAGGCTTGGGGCAAACCCATACCCTTCGCTATGCGTATACCGATGCCATCAGTCAATGTTCTGTTGAAGATCAAATTCAAGTTTATGCCCAACATCAACCGAAGATTGAGCTCGTTACCTTAGACAAGGCCTGCGAAGGAGAAGCCTTCCCGGTAGAAATTAAACTCACGCATGCCAGCGGAAGTCTGCTCAGCAGCAGTGGCGACGGTCTTTTTGGAGATGCCGTAAGCGGCACTGCCACAAGCGATTTACAGCTGGTAAGCTATTATCCGGGCAGCACAGACCGCTCGCAGCTTAGCTTCAATCTAAATGCCGTGACTACCAATGCCAATTTCTGTCCGCCGGCCCAAGTGAGCAAATCGATTGAAATTATTGCTTTGCCTCAAATCAGCCTGCCTGCCGGACCATTTGAAGGTTGTGAAACCTTTGTTTTGGAACTCGATGCGCAAAGCGATGCGGATCCGGGAGCTGAGTATGTATGGGATTTTGGGGATGGCGATGTACGCATAGGTGCAGCAAACCTCTTGTCTGTTCGGAAAGAATACAAGGCGTTTGGAAACTACACGATAAACCTCAAAGTAACCAATACGGCAGCGTTTGGATCTTGTGTAAATGCCGCTAACCCGGTGCAAGTTACGGTATTGCCTAGTCCGGAAGCCCGCTTTAGCATGAACCGCGACATAACACCTATATCCTTGCCGCAGATCGCCTTTTTCGACCAGAGTCGGATTCAAGGAGGAGCTAAACTGGTGAAATGGGAGTGGACATTTGGCGACCGCAACTTGGGCAATTCCCAAGAGCAAAATCCGGTGTATACCTATCCGGTAAATGATGCATCAGATACCGGCACCTTCCGAGTTTGGATGCAGGTAACAGCCGATAACGGATGCCAAGACAGCACCAACCGCCTCTTGATTATTCGTCCGGAGATTACAGTTTTCATTCCCAATGCCTTCACACCGGATGGCATGGGTGATTCCATGAACAACCGATTCTTCATTGTAGCCAATGAATACAAGACCTTCGAAGTGCATGTATATACCCGCTGGGGCGAGGAAGTGTATCGCTCAAACAATATCAACGAAGGTTGGGACGGAAACTACAAGGGTGTTGAAGCCCAACAAGATGTTTACGTTTACCGCGTGATTATAACCTCTTTGGAAGGCAAAGAATACGAGTTCAGCGGAACCGTAACCTTACTGCGATAGTTCTAAGGTAGATTCAACTATCCGTGAGAAGCCCCTGCATATGCGGGGGCTTTCTTTGAATAAAAGAGAAAAGGGCAAAGGGCAAAGGGCAAAGGGCAGAGAGCAAAGGGCAAAGAGCAAAGGGCAAAGAGCAAAGGGCAAAGAGAAAAGGGCAAAGGGCAAAGGGCAAAGAGCAAAGGGCTGGGGGCGCGTGGAGCTAGTGTTCTGATGGACCTTCTGCGGAATGCTGTTTTTGTGAATTAGGTGGAAACTTGAAAGAAATTTGAAATCGAAATGCTCTGGGTACCCCGGGATAACATGGTATAATCAGTGGTTAATCACTTCGTAGCACAATTACTGGGGCGTCAATGCCTCGGCTATGGTCCATGGTGGCTCTGTTCTATGTCGTGGTTGTCATTATAATGTGAATGGTATTCAGATTCGCGTTAGCAACTCTATGTTGAAGAGATGAAGGGATGAGGAGATGAAGAGAATTCAATTTTCAATCGTACAAAATCAGCAGCACTGGAATTGTTTCCAGTGAACGCCTCGGAATTGAAACACTATCAACTAGAACAAAGCCTCCATGGTCTATGGCTTATGGACATTTATCGCAGAGTCACATATATTTCAACATTGCATAGCTACTTTCATACGTATTGAATTTTGGAATTTGGAATTTGAAAAAGATTTACTTTGCCCTTCATGTTGGTGTACTACCTGCTCATCTGGCCGTTTTCGCGCTTACCGCTATGGGTACTGTATGGAATTAGTCATGTGGTTTACTTCGTTTTACGCTACCTGATAGGTTACCGCCGGGATGTGATCGACGCGAACATCAAACGTGTATTTCCGCAATATTCAGCTAGCGAAATCAGAGCACTTCGCCACCGCAATTACAGACACCTAAGCCACCTGGTTGCTGAAGGTATACGCAATTTGGGCATCAGCAAAAAAGAGCTCAAGCGACGCATGCAGCTCGAAAATCCGGAACTTTTTGAGCGATTGTATACCAAAGGGAAAAGCGTGATGTTGATCTCTTCTCACTTCGAAAACTGGGAATTCTTTATCACGGCCCAATCGCTGCTCATACCCCACCAGGCCATGGGCATAGGCAAGAAAATCAAAAAAGCCTACCTCAATACCAAGATCAATGCTTTGCGTGAACGCTTCGGGATGGAGGTGATACACAACCGCAACTACCGCGAACGCATCGAAGCTGCTAGGGCGAAAGCCCCGGTAGCCGTATTAACCTTAAGCGATCAATCCCCTGCCCCAGACCATGCCTATTGGACCCAGTTCTTTGGGGTTGATACGCCCTTTGCTTACGGTCCGGAGTTTATGGCACACCTCTTCGATATGAGTGTAGTTTACTTGGATATTCAGCACGTGATAAAAGGCCACTACCGAGCTGTCCCTTCGCTTTTATTTGAAGAGGTAAAGGGACTGAATCATGGCGACATCATGGAGTCGCTCATCGCTAAACAAGAAGAGCAAATCAAACGTCGTCCGGAAGCTTGGCTATGGTCGCATAAACGGTGGAAATTGACTAAGCCGGAAGATTTAGCATCGCTCAGAGCGGAACAAAAAGCTAAGTTTGATGGGAAGTTTGGGTAGTAAGTTGGTCTACTATCAATTCCAAATACAGTATTAGAACCTATCCATTATTCTGCGCTGATTGTTGTCTCATTTAGGTCAATTCTCTATCCTCCGATCAAAAAATCATGTAAATCAGGGAATTCGCTACCCAGTATGATTTTCTTTCGCCTTTCAAAGAGGACTATAAAATTTTTCAAAACTGAATCGATTTATCCTATATTGTACGTAGTATATTTCCGATTAAGGGTAGTAGTTTAATTGAGAATGTTACCGTTCATTCGGGTTTAAGAATTTTAAGATATAATCCCCCATTTCTTAAAATGAATAGGAAGAAACTCAAACAGGGCACTGGATTATCAGGAGCTTACTATTTAGCGACTATATCTGAAAACGTTAGTTTTTCTGGCATAGACATGCAGAAACGCAAAGCTTACGAAGCTGACCTTTATGGATTCTCTAAAAAAAGAAAAGCCCCGGAGATAGCCGAGGCACTAAATGTTTTCACAACGGAATAATCCTTATTGTGATTTGCTTTCAAAACGAAGATAAAAAGATTAACAGATAATACAATGAAAAAGATACTAGGATTGGATTTGGGAACCACGAGCATTGGGTGGGCTAAAATTATAGAAGGCGACGTGCCTGAAAAATCGGAAATTATAAAAATTGGTGTCAGGGTTAATCCATTAACTACTGACGAACAGACCAATTTTGAGAAAGGAAGGCCTATAACTTCAAATGCAGATCGAACGCTGAAAAGAGGGATGAGGCGCAACTTAGACCGGTTTCAAATGCGAAGGGATAATCTGATTGAGGTTCTTGAAAAGCATGGTTTTATTAACAAGGATACACCACTATCAGAAATTGGAAAAAACACAACCTACCAATTGTGGCATCTCAGATCCAAAGCGGTTACAGAGCGTTTAGAAAAGTCGGACCTAGCTCGGGTATTTCTGGCTATCAATAAAAAACGCGGTTATAAAAGTAGTCGAAAGGCTAAAAATGATGAGGAAGGCAATCTAATTGACGGAATGTCCGTAGCCAAACAATTATATCATGAAAACCTCACTCCTGGCCAGCTTGTATTTAAGTTTCTAAATGAAGGCAAAAAATTCATTTCGGATTTTTATCGGTCAGATTTACAAGCTGAATTTGACAAGGTTTGGAATTTTCAAAAACATTTTTATCCAGAAATTCTTACCGATTCCTTGAAGAAAGAAATAACTGGAAAAGGACAGCGTGCAACCTCTGCAGCATTTTGGATTTTATACCATTTTAATACTGCCGAAAACAAAGGTAGCCGAGATGAAAAGAAACTGAGATTATATGAATGGAGAAGTAAGGCGATTTCAGAGCAACTTGAGAAAGAAGAAGTTGCCTCTGTTCTTGCCGAAATCAACAACGATTTATTTAAATCAAGTGGATATTTAGGGGCAATTAGTGACCGAAGCAAGGAATTGTATTTCAACAATCAAACCGTAGGTCAATATTTGTATGAACAGCTAAGTCGTAACCCGCATTCTCGATTAAAGAATCAGGTCTTTTATCGACATGATTACCTTGATGAATTCGAAAGAATTTGGCATTGTCAATCCAAGTTTCACCGTGAGTTGACTTATGAGTTAAAGACCGAAATCCGGGATATCATCATTTTCTATCAGCGCAAACTTAAATCTCAAAAAGGTCTCATCAGTTTTTGTGAATTCGAAAGCAAAGAAGTTGTGTTTAAGAAAGGCGAGGAAAAAACTAAAAAAAGAATCGGCCACAGAGTAGTCCCTAAATCATCCCCCCTGTTTCAGGAATTTAAAATTTGGCAATTGTTGAACAATGTAGAAATCAAGAATAAAGTAGAAAAAGTTAAACGCGGACTAGAATTAGAAGAAAAGGAGTTGTTATTTAATGAACTGAACATTAAAGGCAACTTGAAACCAAGTAAAGTTCTCGAATTGGTCGCTGATAATCCAAAGTTATGGGAAATTAATAACTATAGCGATCTGGAGGGAAATGATACCAACAAAGCATTCTATGAAGCGTACTTAAAAATTTTAGAATTGGAAGGATATGACATTAAAGAATTGCTCAAAGTAAAATCCAACAAGGATGAGGTAGAAATGAACGACCTCAATGTCCCTGCAGATGAAATTAAAAGCATGATTGTGCAAATATTTGAATCACTACAAATAAATACAGAAATTCTATACTTCAACGCGGAACTGGATGCTAAGGCTTTCGAACAGCAAGCTTCTTATCAATTATGGCACCTTCTATATTCCTACGAAGGAGATGACTCGGCAAGTGGAAATGAGAAACTTTATTCACTTTTAAACAAAAAATTTGGGTTTAATAAAGAACATGCTCAAATATTAGCCAATGTGGCCTTATCGGATGATTATGGGAACCTGAGCTCAAAGGCAATTCGAAAAATATATCCATACATAAAAGAGAACCAATACAGTGAAGCTTGCAAACTAGCAGGATACAAGCATTCAGCTCAATCTCTCACCAAGGAAGAAATTGAAAATCGTCCACTAAAAGAAAGGCTTGAATTGCTCAAGAAAAACAGTCTTCGGAATCCCGTCGTAGAGAAGATACTCAACCAAATGGTGAATGTGGTGAATGCTTTAATGGAGGAAGAAAATGACAAATTGGAAGCACAAGGAAAAGAACGTGATTTTCATTTTGACGAAATCAGAATCGAGTTGGCGCGTGAACTAAAGAAAAACTCAAAAGAGCGAGAAGAAATGTCAAGCAATATCAACACCGCTAAAATCGCTAATGAGAAAATTTTCAAACTACTTCAAGCTGAATTTGGGATTAAAAATCCAACACGAAATGATATAATCAGATACCGGCTATATGATGAGCTGAAAAGTAATGGTTATAAGGATTTGTACACGGACACGTACATTCCCCGCGAAATAATTTTTAGTAAGCAAATTGATATTGAACATATTATACCTCAGTCGAAATTATTTGACGATAGTTTTTCTAATAAGACACTTTCCTTCAGGAAGGATAACTTAGATAAGGGAAACCAAACCGCCTATGATTATATCTTGAGTAAATACGGGGAGGAAAAACTACTAGAATACCAAAGTCGTGTTGAAAAACTTTTTGACCTAAATAAGAAAAATAAGGAAGAAGGAATTTCTAAGGCTAAATATCTCAAACTACTCAAGCCGGAAACTGAAATCGGCGATGGTTTCATTAATCGTGACCTAAGAGATAGTCAATACATCGCTAAAAAAGCTCGATTCATGCTTTATGAAATTTGCAGAGTAGTGACACCTACAACTGGAAGCATTACCGACCGTTTACGCGAAGACTGGGGGCTGGTGAATGTAATGAAAGAACTCAACCTACCCAAATATAAAGAATTAGGACTCACGGAATTAAAAGAGAAAAAGGATGGTTCTTATAGGGAGCAAATTGTGGGTTGGACAAAACGGAATGACCATAGACATCACGCCATGGACGCGTTAACGATTGCATTCACAAAGCCCAGTTTTATTCAATACCTCAACTACCTAAATGCCAGACGTAATGAAAAACACAAGCTTCATAAAAACATACTGTACATTGAAGCAAAGGAAACTGAAATCAGAATAGAAGATAACGGAAGTAAAAGTAGGGTATTCAAATCACCGATAGCAAACTTTAGATCACTAGCCAAAGAGCATCTTGAAAATGCACTTGTCTCCTATAAAGCTAAGAACAAGGTAGTTACTAAAAACAAGAACAAGATTAAAACGGCGACTGGTGAAAAGATTAAAGTTGAACTCACCCCACGAGGTCAATTACACAAAGAAACTGTTTATGGGAAATACTATTACTATGAAAGTAAAGAAGAAAAAGTAGGGGCCAAGTTTGATTTGACGATTATTAATCAAGTCTCGCATCCAATCTACAGATTGCTTTTACAGCAACGATTGGCAGAAAATCAGAATGACCCTAAAATGGCCTTTACTGGAAAAAATGCATTGCAAAAAAAGCCTATCTACCTTGATGAAGCAAAAACCCAAGTACTTCCAGACAAGGTGAAGCTTGTATGGCTAGAAAGTGACTATTCCATTCGAAAAGATGTTACACCTGAAAATTTCAAGGATACGAAAACTATTGAAAAAGTATTGGACGAAGGTGTAAAGCGCATATTGCTTGCCCGACTCGAAGAATATAGTGGAGATTCAAAAAAAGCTTTTTCTAATTTGGATAAAAACCCAATCTGGCTTAACAAAGAAAAAGGAATTTCGATCAAACGGGTTACCATTAGCGGAGTCAATAATGCGGAGCCATTACATTTCAAAAAGGACCATCTTGGAAAAGAGATTTTAGACCAGCAAGGGAATCCGATTCCAATTGATTTTGTCAGTACAGGAAACAATCACCATGTGGCTATTTACAAAGATTTGAAGGGCAACCTACAAGAAAGAGTCGTTTCACTTTTTGATGCGGTTCAACTGGTGACTGCAGGGCTGCCGGTAATTGACAGAGAATTTAATAAAGAATTAGGCTGGGAATTTTTGTTCACTATGAAGCAAAATGAATATTTCGTTTTCCCAAACATCAAAACCGGATTCAATCCAAAAGACATAGATTTACTTGACCCCCTAAACAAAAAACTAATAAGTCCGAATTTGTATAGGGTTCAGAAGATTGCGTCAAAAAATTATTTCTTTAGACATCATCTTGAGACAACCGTAGAGGAAATTTCTAAACTTAAAGGAACAGCATACAAGCCTCAACTTGGATTGAATGCACTGGAAGGTGTCATAAAAGTACGAATTAACCATATTGGTGATATTGTTAAGACCGGAGAATAGCCCAAGCATTGCATAAAGAAATTCAATTGCCGTATGAACATTTCTCTTCACCCCTCCTCCTGCTACCACCTCTACAACCACGGAAATGGCGATGATAACTTGTTCCGGGAAGAGCGGAACTATGCGTTTTTCCTTTCCAAGCTGAAGTTTCATACCGAGGCTTACGCAGAATTGGTAGCCTGGTGTTTGATGCCTAATCATTTTCATCTGTTGGTTCGAATCAAAGCCGTTGAGGAAATTGTGGTGCATCCGAAATTTCAAAACCATCTAGGTTTAGATAGACCTAATTCAGAGGATAAATCTAGATTAGGATATGACAAGAAAGCCGAAGAACAACGAGGATATCAAAACCTAGATGGTTTAGATAGTCCTAATTCAGAAGCCAAACCTCATTTAGAAGGAGAAAAGAGAATCGAAAAGCAACTTGGATTTCAAAACCATCTAGGTTTAGATAGACCTAATTCAGAGGATAAATCTAGATTAGGAGATGACAAGAAAGCTGAAGAACAACGAGGATATCAAAACCTAGATGGTTTAGATAGTCCTAATTCAGAAGTCAAGCCTCATTTAGAAGGAGAAAAGAGAATCGAAAAGCAACTTGGATTTCAAAACCATCTAGGTTTAGATAGACCTAATTCAGAGGATAAATCT
>FWPV01002404.1_pt1 | contig 46324 bp, 39 predicted proteins | sample 2228371 | NCBI WGS metagenome assembly FWPV01 (sample SAMEA103939776, study PRJEB20133) | metagenome | reverse complement strand
CATATTTTTCTGGTAATTTATGAAGATATTTTCTATTTTCAAAGCTAATAATTACAAGATATTAAAATATTTTTCAGTGACGACTAATGATAATTTACTCCTAGACCGGAATTACTAACTCATTTAGAGAGTTAATACTGAACCCACGGCTTAAAAAGTTACCTTGCCGTGGTTATACTAAAACTTCAATGGAGACATAATGATTTGCGGGTCATCTTTTCTCTAATACTATCTTGTTTGTTTCAACCAACCACGACTTTTCCCTCTTTTATCACCATTTCAACATGGTTCTTGCCGAAAAAGTAGGGGATCATCTTATAATTGGTCACATTACAAATGAGAAGGTCGGCTTGATAGCCGGGAGCGATGATGCCTCTGTCTTTTAGATCCAAGCTGAACGCCGCATTGGCGGACATTGCCACCAAGGCTTCCTCAGGGAACATCCGCATTTGTGTGCAAGCTATGGCTGCGATGAATTGCATATTCAAACACATACAACTGCCGGGATTAAAATTCGACGCCAAACAGACAATGGCTCCATGATCAATGAGCTGCCGCGCAGGGGGATAACCGTAATGTAAAAAGAAAGAAACCCCCGGTAAAAGCGTTGCACAAGTCTCCGACGCCGCCAAGAGCTCGATTTCTTCCTCATTGATCTGTTCTAAATGGTCGACAGAGCGAACACCCATCTCCACAGACAACTTAACACCGTTGTTATTGGTCAATTGATCGGCATGCAAGCGTAGTTTGAGGCCATTATTTTTCGCCGCCTGAAAAATCGCCTTTGTTTCTTCAAGGCCGAAATAGCCTTGTTCGCAGAACACATCGCAAAATGCCGCCTTGCCGGCAATATGGGGCAACATGGCAATGACTTCTTCGGTATATTGTTGCACCGATCTGCCTGGCGGCACAGCATGTGCACCGAGAAAAGTGGGTATCAGGGTGATAGGTTGGGAATCATTTAATTCGGAGATCACCTCCAACAGTTTTATTTCATTTTCCAAATCCAACCCATAGCCTGTTTTTATTTCCATGGTGGTGGTGCCAAGATGTAACGCCTCTTGAAGATATTTCCCCGCGGTATGAACCAATTCTTCCTTGGAAGCTTCCCGCGTTCGTTTGACTGTGCTAAGGATGCCGCCTCCGGCTGCGGCAATTTCCTGATACGAGGCACCTTTCAGTCGGAGAATATACTCGTCTTCCCTGGTGCCAGCAAAAACAAGATGCGTATGGCTATCGATAAATCCCGGCAAAACCGTTTTGCCACGACCATCGATGACCATGGGATCGTCCGTTATCTCTTTTTCAACTGTTTCCAAATTTCCGAGCGCGTGAATTCTACCGTTGCGGATATAAATAGACGCATTTGATAGAATGGATAGTTGACTCAATGCCCTTCTTCGTGAAGGCATCAATGAGGCGGAAACCACTTGTTCCGCCTGTTGTATTAGGATGCTATTCAACGTGCAAATATCCTCAATGATGGTTCAAGGCATCATCGGAATTTTTATATTATGTTTTTTTGCTGCTTCAATAGCTTGCGGGTAGCCGGCGTCGACATGGCGAACGATTCCCATGCCGGGGTCGGTAGTCAAGACTCGCGTCAATCGTTTTTCAGCCTGCTTGGTACCATCAGCTACAATCACCATACCGGCATGGATAGAATAGCCGATGCCAACTCCACCGCCATGATGTACAGAGACCCAAGTGGCGCCACCAACAGCATTGATGAGGGCGTTCAGAATAGGCCAGTCGGCGATGGCATCGCTGCCGTCGCGCATCTTTTCTGTTTCCCGATTGGGAGAAGCGACCGAGCCGGCATCGAGATGATCTCTGCCGATCACAATGGGCGCTTTTAGTTCGCCACTGGCTACCATATCATTAAACACTCTGCCCATTTTGTCCCGCTCGCCATACCCCAACCAGCAGATTCTCGCAGGCAACCCCTGAAATTTAACTTTTGCTCGCGCTTTGCTGATCCATCTTTTCAGGGTGAGATTCTCAGGGAAGGTTTTGAGCACCGCTTCATCTGTGGCATAGATGTCGTCGGCTAAACCACTCAAGGCAGCCCAGCGAAATGGACCTTTGCCTAGACAGAACAGCGGTCGAATAAATTCCGGCACAAAACCAGGTATGTCAAAAGCGTTTTTTAGACCATTGGCGAAAGCTTCGCCCCTAATATTGTTCCCATAATCGAAGGTTACTGCTCCCATTTTTTGCAAATCCAGCATGCCTTGCACATGCTGAACGATAGAACGTCGAGCCATCTGCTTGTACCTTTCGGGATCGCTTTGGCGCAGATGCAGCGCCTCCTCGTATGGAATCCCATGAGGTACATAGCCATTGAGCACATCATGGGCTGAGGTCTGGTCGGTGACGATATCCGGTACGATCTTGCGGCGTACCATTTCTGGCACGACCTCCGCGGCATTGGCCAGCAGACCCACAGAGATGGCTTCCTTTTTATTTTTGGCAGCCATGATGATTTCCAGCGCTTCATCTAAACTTTTGCTCATCATGTCCAGGTATTTTGTCTCTAAGCGGCGCTGAATGCGGTGTTCATCCACCTCTACCGCCAGGCAACAGGCGCCATTGAGGGTTGCCGCTAAGGGTTGTGCGCCACCCATTCCGCCTAAACCAGCGGTCAACAAAAAGCGACCATCTAAACTCCCGCCAAAATACTTGTCGGCACAGCTGGCAAAGGTCTCGTATGTACCTTGAAGAATTCCCTGGGTACCAATATATATCCAACTACCGGCAGTCATTTGTCCATACATCGTCAATCCTAATCCCTCCAGGCGACGAAACTCGTCCCACGTTGCCCAGTGAGGCACTATCATGGCGTTGGAAATCAAAACCCGCGGCGCGTCTTCGTGCGTTCTAAAAATAGCCACTGGCTTGCCGGACTGCACCAGTAGCGTCTCGTCATTTTCAAGATTTCTAAGACTCTCGACGATGGCCTGATAGCAATCCCAGTTACGAGCTGCTTTACCGGTGCCTCCATAAACAATCAGCTCTTGTGGCTTTTCGGCCACTTCAGGATCAAGGTTGTTCATCAACATTCTCAGGGCAGCCTCCTGCCCCCAACCTTTACATTGTAATTGCGTCCCCCGCGGTGCACGAATTTCTTGCATCATAGCCATAACCTCATATTTTTTCGATGAAAGAAAAAATCGCTTTGAGTGTTAATATTGTACATAGATTGTTGTGGGTTAATTGTCTTTTTAAATTGATTGCTTTGTACCCTATCAAAGGGTTGAAGCACGTTAAGCAGCATAGTCAGCCCAGAATTAGAGTTGTATTTTAAGACTATGGGATGCCTTTCAAAATGTCGACTAGTACTTTATCACTACAAAATAAAAATAATTTCATTTTAAGCAAAGGATTTTAATCGAGCCGAATTATTTTTCTTGCATTTAAAAGTTATGTTATTAAAATATAAGATTATCATAACTTTTGATGCAAATAAAAAACCGGTTTATTATTGTCTATTTCTACGGACTAAAATTATTGCTTCAAGGAGCTCCTCAATGGCAAAAATAAAACATAAATTTGCATTTGATACGTTAGCTTTACATGGTGGCCAGCTACCTGATACTGCAACCGGCGCGCGGGCTGTGCCCTTATATCGCACCAGCTCTTTTGTTTTCAAGAATACTCGACATGCCGCCGATTTATTCGCCTTAAAGCAGGAAGGTTATATTTATACCCGCATAGGCAATCCAACGCAAGAAGTCCTTGAAAAACGCATGGCCCTTTTGGAAGAAGCCCCCGCTGCATTAGCGCTCGCTTCAGGTACAAGCGCTATTTTCAATACCATCATCAATATTTGTGCCCAAGGAGATGAGATTGTGGCAGCCAATAATCTTTATGGCGGCACTTATACCATGTTCGACTGTATATTGCCTCAATTTGGCATTCATTGCCATTTTGTCGATCCGACTAACATCAATCTATTTGCAAAGGCGATAAACAAAAAAACAAGGGCAATTTTTATCGAAAGCATTGGTAATCCATCGTTGGATGTGATTGACATTGAGCAAGTAGCGGCCATTGCCCGAAAATATCATCTGCCTCTGATTGTGGATTCAACGTTCACGACGCCTTATCTTTTTAAACCACTGCATCATGGCGCTAATATTGTGGTGCATTCTCTGACCAAGTGGCTCGGTGGGCATGGGACCGCCATTGGCGGCATTGTGGTGGATGGCGGCAATTTTGCCTGGGATGACCCTAAATTTACGCTTTACAATCAACCGGATGCCAGTTATCATGGCCTCCGTTATGCGCATGACTTGGGGGATCTCAATCCAATCGCTTTCAGCGTCAGAATGCGGACGGTGCACTTGCGAAATTTAGGCGCTTGCATTTCCCCAGATAACGCTTGGATTTTTCTGCAAGGCATAGAAACTCTGCCCTTGCGAATGCGCCGTCACTGCGATAACGCCATGAGGGTTGCGACTTTTTTGCAGGATCACCCCTCTGTTTCATGGGTGCGGTATCCTGGCTTGCCAACTGATCCCGCATATGCTATGGCAAAAAAATATTTCTGCCACGGATTTGGTGGTATGGTAGTTTTTGGTATCCGCGGCGGTGCATCTGCTGGCGCAAAATTTATTGACCATCTGCAATTATTCTCTCACCTTGCCAATGTAGGCGACGCCAAAAGCCTGGCCATCCATCCAGCGACTACCACCCATTCGCAACTTTCTGAGGACCAACAGAAACAGGGGGGTATTACCCCTGACTTGATTCGGTTATCCATTGGTCTGGAGGACATCGAGGATATTATCTGGGATCTAAAGCAAGCATTAAATAAAGCTGTATAATAATCGTATGAACAGCACTAACGAAGAAAAAATCCCTGCAGATTCTGTGGGAGTGGTAAAAACTCAATATTTTACCTTTGCGGAACCACCCCATTTGATGCCTTTGGATTGCGGCATTTCTTTCGGACCCATCACCCTTGCCTATGAAACCTATGGCCAATTGAATGAGCGCAAAGATAATGCGCTGCTCATTACCCACGCGTTATCGGGTAACGCCCATGTAGCAGGTTACCATAGCAAGCAGGATCGCAAACCTGGTTGGTGGGACTTTATGGTGGGCCATGGTCGCACTTTTGATATCGATCGATATTTTGTCATTTGCTCCAATGTACTCGGCGGATGTTCTGGTTCTACAGGACCAACATCGATTAACCCAGAAACTGGTAAGCCCTACAATTTATCCTTTCCCGTCATCACCATCGGCGATATGGTGCGGGCACAAAAACATCTGATTGACCACCTCGGGATAAAGAAACTTTTATCTGTTGTGGGCGGATCTATGGGGGGTATGCAAGCCCTGCAGTGGGCGATCGCCTACCCCGATGCGGTAGCGTCCGTAATACCCATTGCTACGACCTGTAGGCAAAATGCCCAGCAAATTGCCTTCGATGAAGTGGGTAGGCAGGCCATTTATGCGGATGCTGATTGGTGTGAGGGTGATTATTCGTTGTATGGTAAAAAACCTACCAAAGGTTTAGCAGTGGCGCGCATGTTGGCACACATCACCTATTTATCGGAAGAGTCGATGCATCGCAAATTCGGCCGCCGATTGCGCAACAAAGATCGCTATGATTTCAACTTTACAACCGACTTTGAGGTGGAAAGTTATCTTCGCTATCAAGGGGAGAGTTTCATCCGTCGTTTCGACGCCAATACCTACCTATATATTACCAAAGCGCTTGATTATTTCGATTTAGCAAGAGATTATGGTTCTCTGGAAAAAGCTTTTCAATCAGTTCAAGCAAAATTTTTGGTAATATCTTTTTCATCCGATTGGCTGTACACCTCTGCTCAGTCACGAGAAATTGTACGCGCTTTATTGCATAGTGGCCATACAGTCACATTTTGCGAAATTCCCTCCTCATATGGGCATGATGCGTTTTTACTACAAAATCCGGCTATGAGCAACATCATCAGTAATTTTTTATTGCATGTACATGAGGAAATGCAGAGCCATGAATAAACCAGCCGACAATACCCTTCGCGAAGATATCCAGATCATTTACGACATGATCCTGCCAAACAGCACGGTGCTGGATCTAGGTTGTGGCGATGGAACTCTATTAAAAAAACTGATGGATGAAAAAGGAGTAAAAGCACAGGGGGTGGAAAAAGATGCCAATAGCATCTATCTTTGTATTGAAAAAGGGGTACCTGTTATACAAGCGGACTTGGATTTAGGATTACAGGATTTCCCCCCAAATTCTTATGATTATGTGATCCTCAGTCAAACCATGCAATTACTGAATAATCCGCAAGAATTGATCAAAGAGATGCTCACCATCGGTAAAATTGGTATCGTCAGCATTGTGAACTTTGGTTTTTGGCAATATAGAATAAACCTCTTGCGCTATGGTCGGCTCTCGTTATCTTCCGTGAACGAACCTTTATTTAATAAAAACATAAATATTAAGTTGTTAACGTTGAATGACTTTTTACAATTCATTGCGGCTTTGAACCTTACCATTTGTGATAGTGTCTATCTACAGAATCCCCGATTTTGCAAAAAGTTTAAATGGTTTCCTCCTTCTCTTTTTTGTCAATATGCTGTGTTTAAGTTAACCAGAACTGCTGCAGAGAATCTGTAATCCTCTTTTTCGTTTAGGAAAATTTTCCTTATTTGATGTAAACCAGACGGCGTGTTATACTCCATGATGCCGCAGCAATGCGTAAGAAATATATCCCGCCGCTAAGATTTGCGAGATCGATATTAAATTGAAGCAGCTGACCAGCTGACGAATATCCGCTAAAAATAATTTTTTGCAGTCGCCCTGTTATATCATATAGCTCTATTTTAATTGGCAGGGTTTCCTCAGAGGTTAGCTGAAACTGAGCGGTACCATTCATAGGATTAGGATAGATTTCCGACACATAACATGGCTCAGAAAATGGGATGTAGAGGGTTTTCTCGCCAATGAACATGTAACTGCCATCATAATCGATCTGCTTGAGCCGAAAGGTATGATAGCCCGGAGAAACATTCTTGACGCGATATTCATAAATATGTGGCATGGATGTCGTTCCATGTCCATGAATAAACTCTAAGGTTAGATATTCGCCACCCCTTTTATATTGTACTTCATAACCCAAATTATTGCTTTCGCTTTCGGTGGTCCAGGTGATACAAATATCTTTCCCTTCCTGTTTAATTTCAAACGAAAACAACTCGACCGAAAGAGGGACACCTTTGGTAAAATCCACTGTCCAATAGTGATGATAGGTAGAGGAGGTATTATAATGGTATCCGATGCCGATCTCGTTATAGAAAGTACTCAAAATATTATCACGATGAGAGGGACTGCTCATCCATAAATTCATGGCTTGTTCAGGAGTAGTAGCGCCGGCGGCGATATTTTCAGCACCACCATACCAGGTGTCAACATAAAAATTTTTAACCCGAACATCCCAGTTACATTGTTTTACCAACTGACCATTCACTCTATCATAGGTATCATGGTCGAAATAATCCTCGACTCCCATATCGGTGGTGTGGTACCGCGCTGCGCGATCCAGTTTATCTAAACGCGTATAAGGAGGCAACCCCCTTTGGCTGCGCTCGGCATTAACCAAAGTAAAAATCTGATTTTCGAAACTTTCATTCACGGGCGACGGATTCTCTGTTCCCGCAGCACAGCCAGAATAAAATACCTGCAATAACTCAAAACTTTTATTGAGATTAAGGCCTATCCCTTGTGCCCAGAGGGAACAACTGACACACAGTGAGAGATGGAAGATGAGTTTCCAATGTTTTCTCATAAGGCCTCCTTCTAAATCGATTACTTTTTCCGCAAGCGGGAAAAAACAAACCAACCAACGAACAGCACGAGGAGAATGACAACAACAAGATCCACCTGATGGGAATATTTTTGTACCACTCCCCAATTTTCCCGCAGTTTAACACCTAAAAACAATAAAAATGAATTCCAAATTGTAGCGCCGAACAGGGTTGCCAATAAAAAAGGAACAAGCGGCATCTTGCCCATACCTGCCGGAATGGAAATGAGGTGCCTTATCACTGGTATAAAGCGACTGAAAAACAATGCCAGCGTACCGCTGTGCTTGTTAAAAAAACGTTCGGTGATCTCCAAATCATGCACATCCAACAAAAGATATTTTCCCACTTTGAGCACCACCGGCTTGCCACCATAGAAACCCATATAATAAGAGATTAATGATCCCACTATAGAGCCGATGGAGGTGAACCCAATGGCGAGAAAAACATTCCATTTGCCATCAGCTACCAAAAAGCCCACAAACGGCATCACCGCCTCGCTGGGAACCGGTGCCACCATGCTCTCTAAAGCCATTAAAATTGACGCTCCCCAGTAACCTGCGGCCTCTAAAATCTTGACGGCCCATTCCGAAATCCATTCTGTGATCATCCTGTACCATCCTGTTAAAAATTCTTTTTTCGTTGACTATTGACATCACCCAGCTTTTGTGTTCATTGTCTTTTTAAACCGTTGTTTTTACACGATAAGGGGATTGAGAAAAGATCAAAAGCATAGTTGACAAAGAATCCGAGTATCAATCTTTTCTCATGATGATAAGTAAAAGCTCCTTCTTAATGCCCGTAAAAGATACACCTATCAAGAGATTATAATATTAAGATAATTGTAAATTTTGTAAAATAAAAACATTTTCTCTTTTTAGCAGTAATTTTTCAGCAAATGAATGACCCTCTTGTCCATTAACTTTTTCAATTTTGCCGAGCTCTTCGGCGACCAGCCAAACGATTTCTCCCAAACCTCATCGCTTTCCATACAGAGATATACAAAAACACGGGGGGAATGTTTTTGGATCCATTGATACATCTTGCTAAAAAAATTGATGCGTATCGAACGTAAATAACGGAATTTATAATCCCTGCCAGGGAGCAACTCACCCAACACAACCTCCGATTGTGGGTGATTCTGACGGATGATTCCATCCAAAGGGGGCGGATAGCGCAAAGCGCCCAGACTTATCCACATAATTTTATCTGCATTGACCGTACTAAATATCTTTTCAACAACGTGATGATATTCCTCCTCCCACCCCGAAAACTCGATCATCGGATCAAAATGAAAGCCGAGCCAATAGCCCGCTTTTTCGATCTCTTTGGCAGCACATAACCTTTCTTCTAACATAGGTGCGTTGGACTCTTCTTTGGCTATAACAGAGGGGGCATTGACTGACCATGAGACCACGGTACGTCGTTGATGTGGGAGGGAGAATAATTGGTCGATATTTGTTGACTTGGTCTTTAATTCGAAAATCGCATTCGATACGCTGGCAAAATAACACACCAATTCTTTGCCTATTTCTGTCAGATGATCGAACGTCAGACTATCGGTCAGCTCCCCTGTACCGATACGATAGAATTGGTTTTTATTAGAAGATAGCGTATGATTCAATTCGCGGTACATATCCTCATGGTTGCAAAAAACAGTGGTCATAGGCGCTGTAAGATAAGCTTGGAGGATACAATAGGTACAATCCAAATCGCATCCTTCTACCAAATCCAAATTATGATACATACAACAAATGTGTTTGGGTGTGCCGGGACAATAGCGGATGAAAGGACCACGTTGTTTGGCAAGAAATATGGCAGTTCGCGATGCGTCCTCAGGCAAGGATTCTTTGGATGCAACTTCGGTGACCGGTACGTTACCGGCATTGTCAATAATACGGCGAGTCAAAGGCCATTCCTTAACAGCGCTCTCCACATAAATATGGGTTGGATAAAAGAGTCCCATTTAGAGCACCCTACATTAGCTTTTCTAATTTTAAGATAAAACCATTTTCTTCGAGTTGTTGTAATATTTTCAAATGGTTGTGAAATTCTGCAACAGTACGAAACGATAAATCAATATGATACTCGGAATCAGCAAAAAAGGGGCTTGGAGAGAGACGAACAGTTGGTGGTAATTTCATTTCTCGCAATTGTGATTCGAATTGCTTTTTTAAGGCTGCAAATCGTGGATACCGCCATGAAAATAGAATGGTTTTAATTTTTTCGGTTTTTTGAGTGGGGGTTAAACGCTCGTTATTTATAATTGATTGAACGGCTTGGTCGTTGATAATATTCTCAAGAGAGGTTTTTTTTATTCGTTTGATATCTTGTAATAAGTGGAAGAATTCACGCTGGTTACTTTTGCTTAATTTGAGTTTATTGATGATGGCGAAATAACTCAATCTTTCATGGACCTCGGTGTCGCCAAGCAAGGCGGCTATTTCCACAGACAGGTCGCCTATGATAATGGCGCGTTGAATTTCGATTTCCAGACGATGAAGGCGATCATAGGTCTCAAATATTTTTATATTTTCTCCTAATCCCATAGCAGCAAAATAGGTTCGCATAATGTCTGACGGTGACATCTTGAACTTTTCTTGCAATTTAGAGAGGATATAAGAGATTTCAATGGGATTTAGTTGACCGCTTATGCATTTTTCTCTGATACGGATGTTAAAATTGTCGAAATCGTTAAATGCTTTAGATATTATTAAAGCAGGAAGTTGGGCTATATTTAGCAATTGAGCAATTTTAAACCTTTTGAATCCATTCACGATGCGAAATTTGGATGGTGTTATTTCCTGTACCCAAAGGGGGTGTAAAATGCCGAGGTTAGCAATGGAATGTACCAGGTGATCCGGCAAATATTCGATGGAAATTTTAAACGTGTCATCGTCGGCATGAATTTGTTCTAAAGAAATACTTAATAAACGGTCGAAAACCATATTCACCTCCTTTTTTCATATTATTAAATATTATTCTATTTTTCAAGACTTTTCCCAAGAGTAAAATTCGAAGATCGATAAAAATTTCTTGACTATTTGTTGAAAAATTAGTAAGATGAAATAGGGCGGGGAGAGTTATTTCAATCTATTCATCACTAAAAAAAAGGAGGCGTCAAATGGCTTTCGATAGTAAAGGCACATTGAACAAAGTGATGCTGATCGGAAGACTGGGCGCGGACCCCGAATTGAAATACACCCCCTCCGGAGTCGCTGTTCTGTCTTTGAGCATCGCTACGAACACTTCATGGAAGGACCAAGATGGTAAAGCTACGGACAAGACAGAATGGCATCGAGTTATTGCCTGGCGCAAATTGGCGGAAACGATGAACCAATATGCCAAAAAAGGCAATCGTGTCTATGTTGAAGGCAAGCTGGTTACCCGTTCATGGACCGATAAGGATGGCGTCAAGCGTTACATTACAGAAATCCAGGCAGATCATATGCAGCTATTAGAAGGGCGTCCTGATCGAGAAATACCTGAACCCATTGAAGTTCCACCGCCAGCAGTGGGAGAATTTACCGAACCCGTGCCTGAAGAGACCGATGATTTGCCTTTTTAATCGATGAGTGCCAGAAAAAACACGCATCTTTTCTGCACGATGATGTAAGGTTGTTCATCATGAAATCCAAGGTCGCCATAGACTTTGGATTTTTTATTTCATTTTTACGATGCATGATGCTCAATAAATCGTTTGCCAAATACAGGGTCACCTAAAGCAGACGCAAAAACATCCTATTTTACTCGACGATGATCGAAAGATGAAAAAGAGTTTATCAAAAACAACAACTTTAAAAGTGCATTCAAATAAAGACCATCAGGAAGTGGCATCAGAACTAATTCGTATGGCATTAACAGCTTTGCCGCGCGCCCGTGCACCTTATTCGCATTTCCAGGTGGCTGCCGCGATTCGAACCGAAAACGGCGATATTTATTGCGGCGTCAATATTGAAAATAGCTCCTATGGCCTGACTATTTGTGCCGAGCGTGTTGCTATTTTCAAGGCGATTTCCGAAGGGGAAAGCGCTTTCAGTGACATTGCCATCGTCACTTCTTCAGGTATAAAATGCCCACCTTGTGGGGCTTGCCGACAAGTCTTGTGGGATTTAGCGCCCAATCTTCGGGTTATTCTGGCTGTGGATGAACAGGACTATCATGCGTTTCCACTAAAACAATTATTACCTATGGCTTTTGATGATAAACTATTACTATGACGAAGAACTTTTCACCATCAATAAGACCGCTCATCATTGGCATCGCTGGTGCTTCTGGCTCTGGCAAGTCATACTTTGCAAAATATTTACACCAACAACTAACTTTTACAAAAAACGTGATTCTCTCCCAGGATTATTATTATCGCGACCGTTCTGATTTACCATTTGATCTAAGAGAACAAATTAATTACGATCATCCCGAAGCCATCGAGTTTGAATTACTTAAAGAACACCTAATCCGCCTGAAGAATTATGAACCCATATGCCATCCGGTATACGATTTTACGGTGCATAACAGAAGTCGTGAAACCGTTTGGGTTGGCCCGGCCGAGGTCGTCATCATTGACGGTATTTTGATTCTCGCATCATCCGAAATATTGCCTCTTTTTGACTATAAGATTTACATCGATACACCACTTGATATCTGTTTAATTCGGCGGTTTCGTCGTGACCTTCACGAACGTGGTCGATCGCCGGAATCTATTCTACTCCAATATGAAAAATCGGTAAGACCCATGTTTTTTAAATTTGTCTATCCGAGCAGAGTAAATGCAGATATCATCGTAGACGGCTGGAATAACGTCGAAATACAATTTCAGTCTATCCTATTCACTATTAAAAAGATGATTAAAGACCGATATCAATTGGTAAGTATGGGAGAATAAAAAAATGTCTTTTCCCAATTGGCAGACTATTCTTTTAGAAGAACATTCCCTATTATTGAATTTGCTGGAGAAATTAACTTTTTTCATAGAAAACTTTGAATCTAAGAAAAAGGCATATTCCGAACTAAAAAATTTTTTACACTATTTATTGGAGTTCGGAGATAAAATTCACAATGTTAAAGAAGAAAACCATTTATTTTCACTTATGGTACTCCACGGTATTCCCCAAGAAGGACTAATAAAGCAGATGTTACTGGATCATGAGTACGAAAGAGAATTTTTGGCTCGTGCTTTGATGCGGTTATCGCGGTTGGAAGCTCCTTCTCCTGAGGATCAGAGAGATTTATTCGATGAATTAGAAGAATATTGTAGAAAGCGTAAAATCCATATCCAGCAGGAAAGCGAAAAATTATATATGCAGGCCCAAAGTGTTATTCAAGAGGAGGATACTCATAAACTGCTTTCAGCGTTTGCCATTATCGATAAAAATAATAACAGCCTTAAATTATTACGCGGCATCCAGCGGTTAATATCGGAATAAAGATATAGTCAGATAGATTTATGAGAATATTTTTAACCATGAGGAGTCAATGAATGCTACATATCGTGCCAAAAGAAACCGGTTGGATCGAAGTAATTTGTGGCAGTATGTTTAGCGGTAAAACCGAGGAACTTATTCGCCGTCTGCGCCGGGCGCAAATTGCAAAACAAAAAGTGGCGGTGTTTAAACCTGCCATCGATACGCGTTACTCAACCGAACATATTGTCTCTCATAATGATTGTAAACTCCCCTCCATAACGGTCTCCTCTGCTCAGGAAATATTGGAAAAGGTGGGAGACGCAACAGTGATTGGCATTGATGAAGCCCAATTTTTTACTATGGAACTGGTGAACATTTGCCAAAAACTGGCTGACGAAGGAAAGCGGGTGATTGTGGCCGGCCTCGATCAGGATTATTTGGGACGACCTTTCGATCCCATACCACAACTGTTGGCAGTAGCAGAATACATAACAAAAACGTTGGCGATTTGTGTTAGATGCGGCAATCCTGCCAATCGCACTCAGCGGCTCAGCAAAGATAGCGCTCGCGTGGTAGTGGGAGCTGCAGAGATTTATGAAGCCCGTTGTCGAAACTGTCATACCATACCTGATCAAGATGTAGAAATGGATAAAAAAGAGGATAAGTAATGAAATGGATTGGCATTATCGGGATGGTCGTCATCCTTACGGCTGCTTATTTATTTTCCACACAGCGCAGTGCAATTCGTCTTCGCGTTGTCCTTTGGGGATTGGCATTACAAATTCTCTTCGCCGCCATTGTGCTAAGTGATACGAGTTTGTCGTGGCTGGGTATGTTTATCTTTTTTCTTCTCATACAATTTTATTTGTTTAACGATCTATTCATACCCGTTACTTTCCAGTGGAAGCGTTTATATCCCCTCCTGATTCTTTTGCTGCTTTCGATTCTGCTAGCAGGAAGTTCTTATTTTTGTGATGGTATAGGCATAACTACCTTTATTCTTTTCTCAAGTTTGTTAGGAACCATTGTATGTTTATTCATCAAAAAAGTCCAATTGACTCGATATTTCTTTGCGGCGGCTCTGCAAATTGCACTGGGGTTGATGATTCATCGCGGCATCTCTGGCAAACAGATATTTGCGTATTTAGGCGAACAAGTGGAAAAACTCTTACGGCTGAGTGATTTAGGCGCTGTTTTTCTTTTTGGCAATCTGGCCAAACAAGAATTCTTTGGCCAATTTGGATTTCAATTCGCATTCGCTGTTCTGCCCACCATCATCTTCTTTTCGGCACTCATTTCTGTTGCCTATTATTATGGCATCATGCAATGGCTGGTGGTGACGATGGCGAAATTCATGCGGTGGACCATGGGGACCTCCGGCGCAGAGACGCTCTCCTGTACGGCCAATATTTTCGTCGGACAGACGGAGGCGCCATTGCTTATTCGGCCTTTTTTGAACGAGATGACGCGATCCGAACTACATGCCGTAATGGTGGGCGGTTTTGGCACCATAGCGGGCGGCGTCATGGCTGGCTATATGCGCATGGGAATAAATGCCAGCTATTTGATTTCTGCCAGTGTCATGGCTGCCCCGGCCTCTCTGCTTATGGCAAAACTTTTTCTGCCAGAAACGCAACCATCCAAAACTGCGGGCGACGTGACATTGCCAGACGTCGGCCGTGCGGAAAATCTGTTAGACGCGATCGCCCGCGGCGTTACCGACGGTCTGAAACTGGCGGTCAATGTCGGCGCCATGCTCATCGCTTTCATCGCTCTTATCGGTTTTGTCGATGTCATTTTGGCCTTCGGCGATCGCATGGTGGATGGGCGACTCTTGGGCGGAAAGGTCAATCCACTAAACGGAGAATTCACAGGCATTTTTCCAGGAAGCCTAAAAACTTTATTGGGAACCATCTTTGCCCCTCTGGCTTTCCTGATGGGCGTTTCCTGGCACGAAGCAGCCAAAGTCGGAAACCTCATTGGCATTAAAATTTCGGTAAACGAATTCATCGCTTATGCCGAATTGGCAAAGCACATTTCCAGCAATGATCTCTCACAAAAAGCACAGGTCATCGCCACTTATGCCCTTTGTGGCTTTGCAAATTTTGGTTCTATCGGAATTCAGATCGGAGGCATAGGGGCACTGGCGCCAAATCGTAGATCTGACTTGACAAAAATTGCCTTCCGCGCCATGATCGCCGGAGCGTTGGTTTCCTGCCTAACGGCAACCATCGCGGGGTTGTTACTCTGATGAATTTTATATACTCTTTTGGGTGGCAAAATCGACGCCTTAGGAGATCATTATACTCTATGTCCAAGATTAAATGGCGACTGTTTTCACCACCAGGGGGAATAAAAAACAGATGAGCTTTGTATAAGTACTAACATGGCTTTTCGGGAAGCAATTGATGAGCAAACTTTTTAAAGATCAAATTCGAGAATCGTCGACATATATCCAGTCCCAAATTCCATCTTATGCTAAAATCGCTATTATTCTGGGGTCTGGTTTGGGTGAACTTGCAAAATCAGTGGATTCACCCCATACAATATCAACGCAAAATATTCCTCATTACCCAGTCTCCACCGTGCCCGGCCATTTTGGGAATTGGATCAGTGGTACATTGGCCGGCACGAAGGTAATTATCGTACAAGGCCGTGTGCATTATTATGAAGGGTATTCTCTTCAACAGGTGGTGTATCCGATCCATCTCTTAGCGAGTCTAGGAGTCCGTTTTCTTGTCATCACCACAGCAAGCGGTGGTCTGAATCCAGATTTCAACCCAGGCGATCTCATGATCATTTCCGATCAAATCAATTTTGCTTTCAATAATCCATTAATTGGAAATACGAAGGATTTTTTAGGAAGTCGTTTTCCGGATATGTACGATTGTTATGATCCCATTCTCCAGCAACTGGCAATCGAAAGCGGTTTGGAACTCGGCATCGGATTACGGAGAGGAGTGTTCTGTTGGGTGCCTGGCCCTTCTTATGAGACGGCCGCTGAAGTCAGGATGCTGCGCATCTTAGGTGGTGATGCCGTTTCCATGTCCACGGCACCGGAGGTGATCGCTGCCCGTCAGCGGCATATGCGTGTTTTGGGTATCGCGCTCATTACGAATCTGGCAACAGGATTGAGCAAAACCCAATTAACACACCATGATGTCATAACAACTGCTGCAAAAGCTGAAAAAAAATTGCAAATGTTACTGATGCATCTAATTCCGAAAATTGCACAATTATCGTAATGTTTTGGTTTCTAAAATAGAACAAAGAAAAATTTCGAGGGAATTATGTTAAAGGAATATATTCAAGCTGCGCGCGGCCAGATCAAATGCTCATTGGTGCTCCGCAACGCAAAAATTGTCAATGTCTATTCATATGAAATCATCGAATCCGACGTCGCCATTTATAAAGATTCCATTGTCGGAATCGGCACGGATTATCATGGAGAAGAGGAAGTTAATCTTAAAGGTCTATATCTGGCGCCTGGTTTTATCGACGGACATGTTCATATCGAGAGCTCTATGGTGGAGGTGCCGCAATTTGCGCGGGCGGTCGTCCCGTTGGGAACGACGTCAGTGGTTGCCGATCCCCACGAAATCGCTAACGTCTTTGGCTATGAAGGCATCCGCTACATGATGGAATCGAGCAAATTTAACCCGCTCAATGTGTTTTTCATGTTATCTTCATGTGTGCCCGCTTCACCCTTAGAGACCGCTGGCTCGGAGTTGCGTGCTTTTGATATTTTCCCCTTTTTACGTGAAAAATGGGTGCTCGGCCTTGCAGAGATGATGAACTATCCCGGTGTCCTCAATGCAGACCCGGATGTATTGGATAAAATTAAGATTGTCCCCGACAAACGCATCGATGGACATTCTCCCGGCTTGAGTGGGAAAGATTTACATGGTTATATCACGGCGGGCATTGAGTCGGATCATGAATGCACAACCCTAAAAGAAGCAAAAGAAAAGTTAGCTGCTGGCATGTTTATTATGATTCGCGAAGGTTCGGGTACGAAAAACTTGCTTGACCTTCTTCCTCTGGTTACCCCAGAAAATGAACGACGCTGCTTTTTCTGTACGGATGATAGAAGTCCTGATGATATCTTATCCGAGGGACATGTTAATTATATTATCAAATCAGCCATTAAACATGGTTTGAATCCAATATCCGCCATTCGCATGGCGACCTTGAATACCGCTGAATACTTTGGGTTGCGAAAATTAGGCGCCATCGGCCCTGGCCGCATCGCCGATTTGGTTGCCTTTGATGATTTTCATAATTTGAATATCCGACGCGTCTACAAAAATGGCCAATTAGTCGCGCAAGATGGGGTTGCAGTTTACGATCTGCCAACACGTCCTCCTACGACCCTGAGAAGCTCTGTTAATATTAAATGGCTGGAGGGTAATGAGTTTATCATTCCGGCCAACGGCTCTCTTTGTCGCGTCATCGGAGTCATTCCCGACCAGATCGTGACTGAATATCTCGAAATGGAACCCACGATTGTCGATGGTCATATCGTTTCGGATGTGAATAGAGATTTATTGCGTCTTTATGTGCTCGAACGCCACCGCGCCTCAGGCAATATTGGTAAAGGATTGATCAAGGGATTTGGTCTTAAAAAAGGTGCCATTGCCACTTCCATCGGCCATGATAGCCATAACATCATTGCAGTGGGAGTGGAAGATAGCGATATCATGAAAGCTGTTATTGCCATCAACAAAATGGGCGGCGGCATCGCTGTGGTGGAAGGAAACACAGTCGTTGAATCTCTGGAGCTTCCTATCGCTGGACTTATGTCTAATAAACCACTAGAGTATGTTGGCTCTCGCACCAAAGACCTTATCTCCGCAGCGCAATCTTTAGGGATAACATTAAATGATCCTTTTATGACCCTTTCTTTTATGGCATTGCCGGTTATCCCTCGGCTCAAATTGACGGATATGGGTTTGGTAGATGTCGATATTTTTCAACATGTACCGCTTTTCATAAAATAGACGATATCAAAAAATAACAATGCAGCGTTCCCTTGCTCTTGATGCTTTACGCGGACTGGCCATTCTGTTGATGGTCCTTTCGGGTGTTATACCCTATGGTGTCCTGCCGGCGTGGATGTATCATGCACAAAATCCGCCGCCCACACATCAAACAAACTTAACCTTGGCCGGTATTACCTGGGTGGATCTGGTATTTCCTTTCTTTCTTTTTACCTTAGGGGCAGCGTTTCCATTTGCCCTACACAAAAGAATACAAAGTGCGCACTCGATGTATAGAGTCGTTTTATCGATTATTGAGCGTGGGATTGTATTGACTTTTTTTGCCATATTTCTTCAACACATACGCCCTCATATTTTATCCACCCACCCCAATCCAACAACATGGGCGGTGGCATTGGTTGGCTTTTTCATTTTGTTTGCCATATTTACACGTTTGCCAAGGGATTGGCCCTCCATTCTTCAAAACGGTATCCATATTATGGGTTGGGGTGCAGCTGTTGTAATCCTACTTTTTGTAAAATATCCGGATGGTAGTGGATTTTCACTATATCGAAGTGATATCATCCTTATTGTCCTCGCGAATATGGCTCTTTGGGGAGCCACTATATGGCTGATTACCAGGAACCATACTCTGTTACGCCTCGGTTTTCTGGGGATACTCATAGCTTTGCGACTTGCTGCCAAAGAGGCGGGATGGGTTCAATATCTTTGGCAACATTCGCCGCTGCCTTGGGTTTTCAAAATGCCTTATCTGCAGTATTTGTTTATCGTCATCCCAGCAACCATTGTTGGAGATGTTCTTTATCAATTCATGCAGAAGAACCCAAAAGATTTACTGGTTGAAAATCAGTCCCCAGCCAAATGGCTTTTTCTTGCTGGAATATCAACCCTGCCAATATTCATCACACTTGTTGGCCTACAAAATCGATGGGTTGTTCATAGCATGATGATGATCTTGATCTTTTGCATATTTTTTTATAAATTTATTTCAAGTTTAAAAGGAGCTTTTCGAGACTTATTGTTGACTCTCAGCCAATGGGGCATCTTTTGGCTGATTTTAGGATTCTTTTTTGAACCCTATGAGGGAGGGATAAAAAAGAGCCCAGCGACATTGAGTTATTATTTTATTTCCCTCGGCCTGGCCATCTTTCTCCTTATAAGCTTTGCTATCATCATTGAGGGCTTGAAGCGTAAGGGGCTTAATCTTTTGGTCGAAACAGGGCAGAATCCAATGATCGCTTATGTGGGGGTAGCAAATTTCATTTGGCCTGTTTTAGGGTTAACAGGTTTAGACCAGATCATTAATCAACTTACTAGTACTCCCTGGCTGGGATTTTGCCGTGGTTTACTAACGACCCTCGTTTTAGCCATTATAGTACGGCAATTTACTCGATGGAAAATTTTTTGGCGGACATGACGTTTGATAAAAAAAGAGGAGCTATTGTTGCGTTTTATACCCTGTGAAATTCCAGATGTCATCTTAATCGAAGTGGATGTATATTCTGATGATCGCGGATATTTTCTGGAAAGTTATCATCAATCGTTGTTCCAAAAGAATGGTATAACAGAACTATTTGTCCAGGATAATATCAGTTTTTCGCGAAAAGGCACACTGCGCGGGCTTCATTATCAACTTCAACCGCATGCCCAAGGAAAACTGGTTCGCGTCACGTATGGAAAGGTTTATGATGTCGCGGTGGATATTCGTAAAGGGTCACCGACTTTTGGGAAATGGATTGGCATGGAATTGTCAGAGGAGAATAAACTTGCATTGTATATCCCCCCTGGCTTTGCACATGGGTTCTACGTCCTCAGTGATTATGCACAATTCATCTACAAGTGCACAGACCATTATTTCAAGGAATTAGATCGAGGCATCCTATGGAACGATCCAGAAATCGGTATAAGATGGCCTTATACCAGTCAACCCCTTTTGTCTGCAAAGGATCTCGCAAATCCTCCATTAGCCCTTGCCGATAACAATTTTATTTATAAAAAATAAATGAGTTAGCATTCAAATACTAAACCGATTTCGAGAACTTTCAGAAAAAAATGGCCTTTTGATTTTTAAAAACATTTTTTTTCTGTTGCCAATAATCGCCCATTCGTTCCAATCGTTTTATCATAGTCTCTTTGACGGAAAGGCTATGACTAACACGAGTGGTTAGAACGAATAGATAATACATGAAGGTGGAGAACATCCAAAGAGAAAAGGTTCTCCCTATGACTATAAACATCATCCAAATTTTATAGAGAGATTGCAGATATTCAGCATGCAAAAGAGCTATCAATAGGTAAAGAGCGGTTAAAGAAGAAATGCTCAGAGTCAAAATAATATTCCTTTTGAAATAGAAAATCCACATGGTTATCAACAAAAAAAGAGAAGATGATAACCAGGCAAATGTTTTTATCGTTTTCGCTTCGTATGATATTTTTTGTATATCATCATGAATTTTGTTTATTACACTCATATTTCATCTCCAGCGAGGGCCAAATTTTTCGGTCAAAAGTTAGATTCTGATTCTACTTACTCATGCAAGCGGTTATAAAGTAATCAGCAGCTTTTTGCACGCTTATATTTATCTTGCTTGTTTCTTCTTGTATAGAATTCTCGTTTGTTATGAAAATCGTTTACGTTTCCTCATCCAATAGATGCACATCCCCCTCGTGGTAACTTAAATGAGCATCTATTTCTTTTGATTTTTCTTCCGACAAAAGAAAAAATTTACCTTTTGCCCAGGCATAGCGAAGGCCATTCTGATCGATGATCTCGCCTTTTCCTTCTGAATAGCGCGTTTTATGCTCCAATGCATGCCCAACCACGATAACTTCTTTCCCAATGGGTAATGGTTTTAGGAAACGGATCGTTAATTCACCGGTAACAAAATATTTCTTTCGTGCCACCGCCACGGCCCAGCCGATGGTCTCATCTAAAACCGCCGTGATAATCCCTCCATGTACGATACCCGGATAGCCTTCCTGCTCCGGTCGAGGCGTAAAAGTTGTTTTTACTCCATCTTGGGTAATTTGGAAACGAAGCTGTAGGGTGTTCGGATTCACACCTTTGTAGCCACAAACCATGCATCCTTGATAGGTTGGTAAGTATAGAGGTTTTGCAGATGAACATTCATTCATATTTCCAAACTCTTTTTGGTATCGTCAAAGATAATACCCTTTAATTCGTTGGGGGTGTGAATTAAATAGGTGGGATGATAGGATAATAATTCTTGTGTTTCTCCGTAGCCCCAGCCAACCACACATACATCGACGCCGGCGGCCTGTGCTGCGAGTATGTCATTATCCGTATCTCCGACTACCAAGGCTTCCTCAGCGTTTGTACGAAAATGCTGCAGGCAATAATTGATCATATCTGGCGCCGGCTTTATTTTTTCAACCAACTCTGGACCAACCACTAATTTAAAGTATCGCAAAAATTGTAAATGATTTAAAATGAATGTCGATGTTTCCAGTGCTTTATTGGTAATAACTGCCATATCGAGGTCTCTTAGAGAATGCAGGAGGTCGATAATGCCTGAAAACGGTTGAGTTTTTACGACACAATTTTTTCGGTAGATGGGCTGAAAAGTTTCTATAAACTCACGCAAACGATGCTGATTCTCGTTGCCGAGAACCGTGTGGATAAATCTTTCTGCGCCGGGACCAATCGCTTTTAAACTTTTTTCATAGGGAAGCAGTGCCAAATTCATTTTTGCCAGTGCAGCATTGATCGAAACATGAACATCCGGAGCTGTGTGCAGTAAGGTACCGTCCAGATCAAATAAGATCAGCTTGTATTTGGTTTTCTGTTCCATTCTTATTTACTTTCTGAGATAATAAAATTTTTCGATTAATTTAATCATGATTTCCCATTTTCGCAATAAATATTCCCAGCAAAAGAAAGATACCACAAAAAGAAACCATTGAATTGCCGAAGTATTTGTTGATTAAAATAATATGATGATGACAAACAATGAAATATAAGTTTTAAATCATATATTTTGAGAAATATACAAGAGATAATATTTTGCTAAAAATCAGAAAAGGCGAGTAGAGATCCATTTTAAAAACATGTGGGGTTACTTTCGAAAAAAGGGGGATGATTTAAATAAAAATAGTGCAACTCGTTCATATCATTTGGATTTTGCATAGATTGTCTTTGTAAACCGAAACTTCTTTATCCAATGAATGAGTTGAAAAAAAGGGCAGAAACATCAATGACACGGAATCCGACATTTCAAAAAGAGGAGGGAGAAAAATATTAATAGCATTATTCTTTTTGATTGATGAATAAGAACTTAATTATTGCTCTCAAAAATACTTAGTGAGGCGATATTGCGCTTAATCCTTGACGACATTAAAATCAAATTTGCGTCCACTGACGGAGCCAAAAACGCCGATCCCCCCCTGCACGCCGCCGCTTCGTTCAGGATGTTCTGAATATAAAAAGCGATGATAATTATCATCAATGGCTAAAACTTGCATGGTATTGGAACCATAAAATACAAACATGGCTTCATACCAATAGATGACATGCCGATTCATATAGGCTGGGGCAACTAAATCCTTATATCGCATAAAAGCCCAAACATGTCGAGGGGGGCCATTGCGTCCCCCATCATATTCTTCTTGATTTTGTGGATATAGATGTTGCTCATTAAACGGTTGAATATATTCAGCAGTTGAAAAGGATTGATTGCAAAACATATCCACATAGATGATCTGATTTTCATCAACACATTCCAGATAAATAGGAGGCATGGGGTTGTGGAGATTTGGGTAATAATAATTGATTTCATCGCTTAGTTCTGTGCGTATGCCTAGATGGTAGGGTACGGTGGTCTTCGCTGTCACTGTTCGACTATCAGCTATTATTTCCAGATGATAAGTATGGCGGGATTGGGCGACTAGGCTATCGTTATAGTAAATACCAAAATATTCGGCTGCGGGATAAAGTTGGAAGGTAACGCCGCTCTCTATTTCTTTAATGAGTACTATGGCATCTGTTATAGCCGCTTGTGCTGGGTCATAGTAATCGGTGACCGGTCTGGTGGTACTTATCAAGATTCCATTATCTTTTGACAGTGGTCGCTGTTCCCAGAGATAACCAAAGACGCATATTTCTTTTTGATAGGAGGGCTGAAGAGGCTGGTCCGTGCAATTGGCCAGTAGAAAAATAACAAAAAGAAATGCTATTCCTATGCGGTAAAACATGAATCAATCCTAATGATTTTATGGGTGCATTAGTATTAAATGTTCAAATTCCGGCTTAATAGTCATTTTGAAGCGATTCCTCTGTACCCATTGGGTAGGTTGAGGAAAGCTCAGCAATATAGCTGACACAGAATACGAGTGGTGTCAAACCTGTATTGGTTAATTCTTCCTTCATTAATATAATATAGTTCAAGAAAAAATCAAATACGACTTGAATATTTGCAAAGTTTGCCGAAAATGATTAAATTAAAAAAAAGATCTTTTTAGATTTTTATTTTGAGAATTATTTCAGTTTTTTTGGGGAAGGTGAAAAAGTTAAAAATGTGAGTGTTAAACAAATAACGATATGCGGTTGTTAATTTAATTTTTGGAGGTTTTCATGATAAAATATGCTTTGACAAATCCTATTTCACTTCTTTTAGATAAACCTCGTGAAGATTTCACTCGTGAGGATTTAATTCGCGTCATCGAAGAAAAGCAGATAGAGCGTATTACGTTGCATTATACAGCTCTGGACGGCAAATTGAAAGAATTGAAGATACCCATCGCCAATCGGTCACAAGCAGAACACATTTTAGCCGATGGGGAGAGAGTGGACGGTTCTTCCCTGTTCAAAGGTATGGTAGATGCAGCGGTTTCAGATTTGTATGTAGTGCCTGTATATAAGACAGCATTTCTAAATCCATTTGATAGCGGTAGCTTGGACTTTTTATGTCGCTATTTGATGTATGATGGGACGCTGGCACCATTTTCTACTGATACTATTTTGAAAAAAGCTCACGACCTGTTCAAGAAAAAAACTGGCATGGAACTGCATGCTTTGGGGGAATTGGAATTCTATCTCTTGTCTGATCCAACATCTCCTGCATTTTCTACTGGCAAACAACAAGGTTATCATGCCTCGGCACCATTTATTAAAACGGGAAAAATATTAGATGAAATGGTGAAATATATTACCCAACTTACTGGATCAGTAAAATATGCTCACAGTGAAGTCGGATATCTGGATAAAGTGAGGAGTGATATCGAAGAAATCAAAGGGAAACGTGCTGAGCAGCTGGAAATAGAATTTTTGCCAACGCCGATCGAGGAGACAGGCGACAACGTGGTTTTAGCGCGCTGGCTTATACGAAATGTTGCCTATAAATATAATTGTGTCGCCACCTTTACGCCGAAACTCGAAGAAGGAGTTGCCGGCAACGGTATGCATGTCCATGTTGAATTACGAAAAAATAGCATGAATCAAATGCTCGATAAGGATGGAAAACTATCGCAAGTTGCAAAAAAATTGATCGGCGGGTTATGTCACTATGCTGATACTCTGACGGCTTTTGGTAACACAGTGTCCTCTGCTTATTTGCGATTGGTACCTAATCAAGAAGCCCCGACGCGAATTTGCTGGAGTGATTTTAATCGCTCGGCGATGATTCGGGTGCCCCTGGGCTGGTCAAGAGTAACGGATTTGGGACAGAAGTTGAATCCCCAACAAAAAGAAATCATTAACAAGACCGAAGGACGTCAGACCGTAGAATTGCGCAGTCCAGATGGTAGCGCTATCGTTCATTTGCTCTTAGCCGGTATGGCTATGGCCGCTGAATGGGGCTTGACGCATGCTGAATCGCTTGAAATCGCCGAGTCGCTTTATGTGAAAGGCAATATTTTTCAGGACAAGGAATTATTGGCTAGGCTGACTGCTCTGCCGAAAAGTTGTGTCGAGTCGGCAAAATTGTTATTGGAAAAAAGATATCTCTATGAGCGAGAAGGCATATTCCCAGCAATTATTATCGAATACGTGGCAAAGATTCTTTTAAATGAAAAGGATGAAAACATTAACCAGCATCTGGCTGACCTGCCAGCAGATGATCGGCTGTTCGAGACACGCAAAATCATGCATAAAGATTTGCATCGGCATTGATTCGACTGAAGGAACAGAGCAATCTGTCTCTTATGCCTAAGGAGTTACTCAACGAATCGTTCATTTCAGTTGAGTTTAATGACATCCTCGTGGGATACTTTATAACTCACCTGCTCCTTGTATTCAGGATTCTATTTAGAAGGGGAGGAAAAGTTCCTCCCCTTAAAAATCTTTTGCTAATTTCTCGGGTCATCTATGGTGACTCTCCTTCAATTTATCGCACAACGAATCACCCCCCCTGCCAATAATCGTTGCCCGTCATAGAGAACAGCGGATTGTCCCGGCGTCACAGCAGGACGTGGTTGCTCGAAATGTAGGCTCATGGTTTTTGATTTGATCCAATCTACATAAGCTTTATAGCCGGGATCTTTGTAACGAATGCGCAATTCGACGGGAGTACCTGCTAGAATTTCTTTTACAGAAACAAGGTTTACTTGGTCAGCAATCAACCCATTCACGTACAGGTCTTTTTTATCGCCCAAAGTTATTCGGTTATGTTTAGCATCGATGTGGGTGACGTAAACCGGTCGGCCTAATGAAACGCCGAGACCCTTGCGTTGGCCGATGGTATAGAATGGGTAGCCCCGGTGCTGGCCCAACCAATTATTTTGCGCATCAAAAATATCACCAGGGGCTATTTCTTTCCCCCTTGCACGGAGTAATTCTTGCAAAAAAAGCTGATAATTATTATCGACGATAAAACAGATTTCTTGGCTTTCGTTTTTCCGGGCTACAGGTAGGTGGATTTTTTCAGCAATTGCACGAACATCGGATTTCTTCATCTCCCCTAAAGGGAATATGGTTTTGCGAAGGTGGTTTTGTTGCAGACGCCATAAGGCATATGATTGATCTTTTTCCTCGTGCCGTGCCTTGAGCAACATCATTCTTTTACCGCCTTGATCATATTGTATTCTAGCATAATGGCCAGTGGCGAAATATTCGGCACCCAGTATTCTGGCTTTTTCAAAGAGCGCACCCCATTTTATTTTGACATTACAAAGAACACAGGGATTGGGTGTTCGGCCTCGCAGGTATTCTTCAACGAAATACTCGATGATCCTCTCTCGGAATGCTGATCGAAGGTCGATGATGTAATGGGGAATGTCTAAGTGACGACAGACGTTTGCCGCATCTTTGGCTGCTGAAAAAACCGGATGAGCAGGATTTGTGCCGAGAACCGCACTCGGTATCTGCTCCATGGTGATGCCGAAGACGTTATATCCTTTTTCCATCAATAAATAGGCCGCTACTGAACTGTCGACACCACCGCTCATGGCGACGGCTACTGTTTTATTTTTTATTTTTGGCATACTTTGAAAAAATACATTATTTTTTAACACGATTCAAATAAAAAATTAAAGATTGATGGTATAATAACGAAAAAATTATAGATGCTTGTCTATCATGCCAAAGGTTGGTCTAAAAATTAAGTGATTTGACCAATGGTTGATACTTATTTCGTTATTTGACGAATATGGGTAAAAACTAAAAAAGGTAAAGAATTATATAAATAATTTGAAATATATGATTTAAAGCAAATAGATTGTTTCTAAAATACATATGTTTTTTTGGTATTATTTTTGCGAAAAGATTTTTAAAAATGAAATTGAAATGATATAAAGGAAAAAGCTGTGTCACTTGATATAGGGCCGATATTAGAATATTGGCTTGAAATAGCAGACGAAATGAATGTGAGCATTATTAAGATGCACAAAAAAAGAGTACAAATTAAGGCTGAGATAGATAATGTCATATTTTGTTATTTTAATCCTAGCGGCCATCCCTATGGCAATCGAACATCTGATGATGAATCATATTTAACATACCTGCGTTCTAAATGGGGAAAACATCCTGGCTTTTTAGAATCCGACGATGAGATAAAATTAAAGCAGGAGATTGTTTCTTTTTTTGCCCGAGCATTAGCATATTTCAAATTATGTGAATTCCACGCCTCCGCTACCGATGCCAGGCATGGCATAGAGATCATTCAGTTTGTGGTTAAATACTGTAAAAATAAACAAACCGCCTGGTCATTTGAAAAGTTATTACCCCGATGGTACTTTTTATATTATCTTTCTTTAGCATCTATTAGTCTGCGAAATGGGGAAACCGCACATGCCGTCCGCTATTTAAATAAAGGATCGAATATCATCCACTGCTGTTATACTCGAATGGTGCGGAAAGGTGAGAGAATAGATGGAAAAGAAATACGAGAATTAAATTATTTTAAGAAAAACATCCTCGTATCTGCGTCTTGGAAAGATTCACCGCCTTTGGATCATTCGTTATTGGGTAAAGTGGCATTCCGCAAAAGTAACGATAAACAAAAAATCGACCTCGATACCATTTTTGATTTAGACAACAATTAGTCCTCCCAAAGATAACCATTATCGATCTCGTGAGGCCAGTTGTTTTACCATTGTAAGTAAATGTTGTTTTGCATTTGATTCTGGCAGGACATTGAGACAAGAAGCAGCAGATTGCAAACATTGATCTATTTCCTGCCGAGCAGCGGGAATGGTGCCGATTTCATTCAACAAGACGATAATGGTACGAATGGTATCGGCATTTATATCACTTTCGAAAAGTAACTTTTTTAATGTGATGGATTGTTTGGCAGTGGCGAATTGAAAGGCATGAGCGATGAGAAAAGTCTTCTTGTTGGCTTTCAGGTCGCTGCCGACATCTTTGCCAATGACCGATTCCTCTCCGACCACGTCCAAAAGATCATCTTGTATTTGAAAAGCTCGACCTAGTAGGGAACCATACTTTTTAAGGGCAAAGATTTGTTGCCGGTTGCCATTTCCGATCATCGCTCCTGTTTCGCAGGCTAATTCGAAGAGTCTAGCTGTTTTCTTATTGATCATCTCATAGTATTCATCGACAGTAATGATTGGACGGGTTTCGAATTCCTTGTCTAACGCTTGCCCCTCGCATACTTCAAGAATGGCACGACAGAACAGAAGACTGATTTTGTTGTTCTGTGGCCACTTTGAGTCGGCTAAAAGCGAGAACGCCAGAACCAACAAGCCGTCGCCAGCAAGAATGGCCACCGATTCATCCCATTTTTTGTACACTGTTTCGCGGCCGCGGCGAAGGCTGTCGCGATCCATGATATCGTCGTGTACCAGTGTAAAATTATGGATGAGTTCCAGGGCAACAGCAGCATTCATGGCCCTGCGGTAATGGCCGCCAACCGCCTCACAACAGAGTAACAGCAGAGTGGGGCGAAGTAATTTACCCGGTGACGCCAACGCATAACGCATGGCATCATAGAGTAAAGCGGGTTGAGGTTGTGGTAGTAATTCAGTAAGAAATCGCTGAACCTGAATACGGTAGCTCTGGATTTTTTTCTCATAAGCCGTTGGCATATAAAGACTCATCCTCTTGAAAACAATGGATAGACTTTTTTATAGAACGATGATCTTTTTCGGCAATAAATAAAAGGGGAATTTCTTTCGTGGATAAAATACTGCAGATGTAAATGAGATGCAAGTGAAAATTTGTTTGGCGGCAGCCTGCTATCTGGGGATTCAGAAATATTAGCTCTACGAGGCAGGTAAAAACAATGTTACCCAAAAATTAATATCCAGCGCTTTTTAATTGAAAAAATCCCCTTCAAGAAGTTGACAGCTATAATAATCCTGTTTGCAAATCGGTACCATCAAAATAATATGTATCAACGTATCCTTTCACTTGCTAGTAAAAGAGAGATATTTTTCCTCTATCACGGCTTTATAACCCTAAACAATGATGCCAATGATGCGATCCATTTTAGCTCCTTTAAAATCGGTATCATTTATTATGGCATTGGTCAAAGAGGAATCCGAAAGATCTGCATCTTTTAGAGAGGCTTTGGTGAGATCCGCGCGTTCGAGATGGACGTTTTGCATATTGGCGCGGTCGAGTTTTGCGCCACGCAAATTTGCTCTTTTCATTCTGGCTTTAAAGAGATTGGCTTCGCGGAGGTCTGCTTTTTCAAAGCTGGAGCCAAATAAAGAAGCATGAAACAGATCAGCATTTTTTAAGCTGGCTTCGTCCAGATTGCTGTCCTGGAGGTTGGCTTCTCGGAGGGAAGCGTTGTCCAATTTTGCCCTGTAAAGGTTGCAACCGAACATAAAAGCCCCATCCAGCTGAGCGCCACTTAAATCGGCTCCTTCTAAATTAGCATTCTGCAGATGTGCTTCTCGCAAATTGGCGCCTGCTAGATTCACGCCTTTGAGTGTTTCGTAGGAGAGATCCACTTGGGTCAAATCAACCCCAGCCAGAGATTCACCGGAGCGGAGTTTTTGGATAACTTCTTCACGTGAAAATTGAGCCATATATCCCTCCTCTTAAAAATAACTTTTTACCGCTTCCTGAACAGAAGAAAAGCTTTGAATGATATTGTCAAGTTTGGTGATTTCGAAAGGTCGACGGAGGCGAGCCGACAGGTTAGCCAGTTTGAGATCGCCATTGCTGCTGCGCAGGCTGGTCATGGCGCCGATGAGCATGCCCAGGCCGGAGCTGTTCATCCAGGTGACCTTTTGCATATCCACAACTACATTCACATGCTCTTCTTCTATGGCGGTGTCGATCACTCGACGGAATTTTTCCGCATCTGGGCCTCCCATCAATTCTCCTTCTAAGGCTATGATGAGAACGTTTTGGTCAAGAGTTTCTTTTATTTCCATTTTACCTCCAAAGGTCGTTTATTCGTATCTCAATGCAACAATAGGATCCAATCGTGCTGCTTTTGTAGCAGGATAGACCCCGAAAATTAAACCAACAAACGAGCAAAAAATTAAGCCGAGGAAGACCGTCCATACCGGCACCGCAGCAGGGAGAGGGGTGATCGCTTCTACGAGTTTGCCTATTGCCAACCCTAAGACAATGCCGATAATGCCTCCTACTTCGCTGAGTACAACCGCCTCGATGAGAAATTGCAAGAGAATGTCCGAACGTTTGGCACCCACAGATTTACGGATGCCAATTTCCCGCGTACGCTCGGTCACCGACACTAACATGATATTCATGATGCCGACGCCGGCAACAATTAATGAAATGGAAGCAATGACGATGGCTACGATGCGAACATATTTGGTGATGTTATCAAAGAATTCGGTGATGGTGGTATTGGTAAAAATTTCAAAATCGTTTTCCACTCCTGGCGGCACTTTACGCACCGCGCGCAACACGCCAATGGTTTGCTCCATGGCTTCATCCATAAGCTCTGGCGTGGCTGCTTGTACAGTAATATTAACCGAGCGTTCTTTGCCAAATAGGTTTGTAAATCGGAAAAAGGGTATAGCAACTCTGTTATCTTGACTCTGGCCAAAGACATTGCCCTTTTTTTCGAAAACGCCGACTACGGTAAAACGATTCCCTTTAATTTTTATCTCCTTTTGCAGGGGGTCTTCATAGGGGAAGAGTTTGTCCACTATGTCCTGGCCGATAACGGCGATGGCTGGATTGTAATCTACATCTTCCTGAGTAATGAATCGGCCCAGGGCGATATCTAACCCGTTATTCTCGAGGAATTCTGGGGTCACTCCTACTATCGTAATATTGGGCAGAGTTTTCTTGTCTGAATATCTTACATCGTAGCCGAACGTCCATACCTCTATACCAACTGCCTTGGCGGCACTGACGCGTTCGCGCACAGCTAAGCCTTCTTCGTAGGTGAGATCTTTACGATTGCGATATTTGGCGCGTTCGCCATGGCCCATAGAGATCGCGGGGAATTTTTGCACCTGAAAGACGTTGGATCCCAATTGACTGATTTGTTCATTAATGGATCGCCGTAAGCCAGTGATCAGCGATTGCATGGCGATGATGGTCATCACACCAATGATGATGCCCAAGAGTGTCAATATCGAACGCAGTTTATTGGTACGAATTGCGCTCAGAGCTATATCAATACTTTCGCCGATGACCATAGTAAAAACCAAAAATTATTCATAGCGCAATGCTTCTATAGGGTTCAAACGTGCTGCCTTGCTGGCAGGATAGATACCGAAAAACAGACCGATGGCGACCACAAAAAGTAAGCCTAAAAACGCTACCCACCAGGTAATGGCCGCTGGCAAGGGGGTTGTAGCCGCTACTACCTCGGCCAAACCGATGGCAAGAAGAATACCGATTAAGACACCCACCGCGCAAATCATCATCGCCTCTATCAGAAACTGCAAAAGAATATCCATCTTCCGTGCACCTATGGCCTTGCGAATGCCAATCTCGCGGGTGCGTTCGGTTACCGACACCAGCAGGATATTCATGATCCCAATGCCACCAACCAATAGAGAAATGGCACCGACACCGATGGCCACGGCCCAGAGTGTCCTGGTGAGATTGTTATACAAATCCATCAACATACTCTGTTTATTGATGGCAAAATCGTTTTCCTTCTCTACTGGCAGCTTACGCAACCTTCGCATGATACCGGTCAATTCATATTCGGCCTCTTCAATGAGCTCGGGTGATGCGACTTTTACGCCAATCGAAATATCACGTCTTGCCAGGCCGAACGCGGATTTGAATGCGCCGACCGGGATGACCGCAAAAACATCCATGTTATGACCAAAGAAATCCCCCTTTTTCGGCATGACGCCGATGACGCTAAATTTTCGCCCGCCTATATTGATACGCTTCCCTATCGGATCGGTTTTTTCGAACAACTTTTGTGCCACTTCCCAACCGATAACACAGACCGCACGATTGCTATTCACATCGTTATCACTCAGAAATCTTCCAACCTCCGGCATGGCATTGGAGGTGATGGCATAGTCCGAAGTCGTGCCAACGATGATGACTCGTTCAACTGATTTTTCGTTGTATTTGATGGTTCGCCGCGTGGCTAGTTCCGGTGCCACGGCAAGCGCCAGCTTGGAGGAAGCTTTCACTGCTTCGAATTCATCGAGTGTGATATCTTTTCGATTACGGTATTTGAACCAATCATCACCGCTCATTGTCCACGGGAATTTTTGAATATACAAGGTATCGGTACCGATGGCCGATATTTCTTTCGAAAAAGCCCGATTCAGTCCCTGAATCAAAGCGACGATGCTAATGACGGTGGTAACGCCGATGATGATGCCCAGGGTTGTCAGAATAGAGCGCATTTTATAAGCGCGCAAAGCTTCGAAGGCAATTTTAATGCCTTCCCACATGTAGATGAGAATTCTCATGTTTTGGCCTAAGGCTAACTATGAGTTGCTTCGTCTCTCTCGATCAATCCATCCCGTAAGCGGATGATGCGATTGGAGTGTTCGGCGATGTATTCTTCATGGGTGACTAAAATAATGGTGTTACCGGCTTCATGTAAATCTTCAAAGATTTCCATGATTTCGTCGCCGGTGCGACTGTCTAAATTTCCTGTCGGTTCATCTGCCAAGATGATGGAAGGATTATTGACCAACGCCCGTGCAATGGCCACACGCTGACGCTGACCACCAGAGAGTTCATTAGGCTTGTGATGCATGCGATCGGCAAGCCCTACTTTTTCCAGCGCCGTCATGGCTAATTTTTTTCGTTGCGAAGCTGGTGTGCCATTATAAATGAGGGGCAACTCGACATTATGTAAAGCCGTCGCTCGCGGCAAGAGATTAAACGTCTGGAAGACAAAGCCAATTTCGCGATTGCGAATTTCGGCTAATTGATCATCGTCCATATCGCTGACATTGATGCCATTTAGGAAATACTCCCCTTGGGTCGCTGTATCCAGACACCCGAGTATATTCATTAACGTGGATTTGCCGGAGCCTGAGGGGCCCATGATGGCGACATATTCATTTTTATCGATCTGCAGATTAACACCGCGTAAAGCTTCGACTTTGACGGTACCAATCTCATATATCTTTATGATGTTTTTCAACTGAATTAACATTGCCATGTGCCTCGCTATTTTTCTCTCTCTTTGCCTTTTTCGACCTTTTTCTCTTTTACTTTGCTGCCGTCTTTCAATTGTCTGGAGAGAGCTTTATAAGGGCCAGTAATGATTTTCTGACCCTCACTCAAACCGGATTTTATTTCGATATTATTGTCGTCGCTGATGCCGGTTTCAACTGGAACCATTTTAGCCACGCCATTTTCGATGACAAAGACCACTTCTTTGAGATTTTTCTTAGCCTCTTCCTTTTTGGGGGTCGGTGTTGGAGGCTCTTCCCATTCATTCTGGGGGGCTTTGGCGGTTTCCTTGCGACGATCTCTAACGCTGGTAGCTTTGGTCGTATCCGGCAATTCTCGCGCCGTGACCGCCTGAATCGGTACATAGAGGACATCTTCTCGGGTCTCGGTGGCGATATCAACGGTGGCCGACATGCCCGGACGTAATTTCTCGACGTCGGAAGTAATGGCAATCTTGACTTCGAAATTGGTCACCTGTTCCTGTGTGCCTGCACCGCGGGTGGTAGCTCGGTGGGCGATTTCGGTAACTTCCCCTTCAAAGATGTGATTTTGAATGGCATCCACTTCGATCTTGGCTTTATCTTTTAGGTGTACCAGGACTACTTCGTTCTCGTCGATTTCCGATAGCACTTCCATCTTGTTTAAATCCGCCACATTCATGATGACGTCGGCCTGGAACTGGGAACCAACCGCAATTTCCCCTTCTTCCTTATAAATTTTGGTGACGGTACCGTTAATAGGTGAACTGAGCCGTGTCTTGCCCAGGTCATCCTTGGCCTGCTTCAGGGTGGCCATGGTTTGATTGAGGGTACTCTCAGCGGCTTCCCGATTCGCTTCGGCGGCATCGAGCTCTGCTTGCGATGCGAGATTCTTCGCGTGAAGATCTTTGATCCTTCGGTAATCAGCGTCTGCTTTTTTAAGCGCTGCTTTTGCCGACATTAGCTGCGATTCCACTTGCTCTACCATGGCCAGGTATCGCTCCCGATCCAGCTCCACTAACAATTGCCCCTTTTTTACCTGGTCACCTTCTTGCACATGGATTTTAATAATTTCCGCCGAGATGCGAGCAGCTATGTTTACTTCGGTTTTTGGCTGAATCTTGCCGGAACCGGATACGGTCTTGGTAATGTCTCCCCTTTTAACCTCGGAAGAAGTGATCTCGATGACTTCGCCTTGGGATTTTTTCAGATTGACCACCACCATAACAGCGATAATAATCAGCACGGCAACAAATAGGATGATTTTATATTTATTCGCCATTATCTGTACTCCCACGTTATTCAATTTTAACGCCCATTACCGTCTCTAACTGGGCTTTGGCAATTTTTGCATCGTATTCTGCTCGCACCAGATTGGCTTGCGCTCGTGTGACTTCCACTTGTGCTTGCGTGACCTCCAATTCGGTGCCGGAACCCACCCGACGTTTCTCCTGTTGCAAACGCAGGTTTTCTTTTGCTGCCTCGATATTTTGCTGGTTGATTTCTAAAAACTCTTTAAAGGCAGAAAACTGTAGAAAATATTGCTTGACTTCTGCCGTCAAGGTACGTTTGCGTTCTCGGAGGTTTTCTTGATCGATTTGGTAGGTCAAATAGGACCTTTGTACGGCCGCCTTATCTGCGAGACCATTGAAGATATTTAAATCTAAGCCTATCCCAATAGAGGCAGAAAAATCTTGATCCAGTTTTTCGCTGTATACACGGCTGATATCATCGTTGTTGCGGCTATAGCTGACATTGACGCCGATAGATGGTAGATAACGCGTTTTCGCCATCCGCACGGAGAAAAGACTGGATTTCGCCTGCAGCTCCAGGGCTTTGATTTCGGGGTTGTTTTGCAGCGCTATTTGCAACGCCTCTTCCAGCGTAATGGCCGGGAAGATGGGTTCGCTCTGATCTTCGATGACGCTCAGAGGGGTGCTGGGATCGCGGCCCATCGCATTGTTCAAATTGGCCTTGGCAACTTCGACGATGTTTTTCTGCGTTATGAGATTACTGCGTGCATTTCCTAAGGATACTCGCGCTTGCAATATTTCCGCCTGGGAGGAAAGACCAATATCCAGCATCGCTTTAGCACGATTATATTCTTCTTCCGATAATTGTACTGCCTCTTCGTATACCTGCTGCAGTCGCAACGCTTTTAATAGCTCATAATAAGCCTGCTTTACATTGAGAATAACCATCTGCACAGTGTTTTGTACCATCTGTTGATTGGCCTGTTGTAACGCTTTGTTATATTTGATATTATAAATTGTTTGGCCAAAGTCAAAGATATTCTGATTGAGTGACAATCGCGCATAATGAGAGTTGCGTTCTACCGATTTCTGATAGATTTCTTGCTGTTCATAAATTACGCGGTTAGTAAGCGTATCGTACCCAGCAGGCACATCTAACTTCATCACCCGCGCCCCCTGGATGTACTTACCACTACCCAACGACATATTGAGCCGAGGCAATAAATTGGAATATGCTGTGGATACATTAGTGCCCGCGATATCATAACGACTCTTAGCCACACGCAAAGTCGAATTGTTGCGCAAGGCAATGTCGATGCAATCTTGCAAAGTAAGCGGTTTGTCTTCTTGGGCAAATATCAACGTAACCAAGAAAAAAAGTGATAAAAGACTTGACTTTTTCATGCCTATTACTCCGTTTTGCAGTTTTCTCAGCCGCCGAATACTTTCCCCAATGCCGCTGTCGCTAAATACCAGATGACCATAATCGCCACTACCACTGGCCAAACTTTTTTCACTTTTAGGCCACTCACGACGGCAATACCGATGCAGAGAACAACAATAGACCAAATATTGAACAAATCGGTATTGACGAGGAATTTGTACATAAAGGTATCTTTGGCGCTATCGGGCATAAAAGTAGCCAGGCTGAAATGCACATTGATGGTTTCTTTTTGCAGCATGATGGGCAGCTTGATAAATCCTCCCAGGGAGGTAATTAACGAACTATAAGCCGAAACTTCTAACATCTGAGAATATAGAGAGGAACCTCCAAGTATGGTTTTTGATACAAACATCCATACCGCTGCCGATATAAGCAACGATACCAGCGTACCGATGATGGCCAGGGGGAGGGAAAAATATTTCATGAACTTTTGACTCTGTTCAAGAGCGGTATCGATTTGCTCTTGTCTCATACCGCGATCTTCCATGGCGGTTATGGTGCGTTCCTTTTGCTCTTTGACAATAATAGGATTAAGAAAGATCATCATGATCAGGGTCAGCACCAACACAATAATGACTGGCAATACCCAGCGGGGTTTTTCTTTAACGGCTTTGAAGGCAACAGAGGGGTTAGTGAAAACATTGATGATTCTCTGTACCATCGTCACGTTCCCTTCTGGCGAAGGTGGTGTGGTTTGTGTCAAAATTTCCATGGATTTCTCCTTTTTTATGATTCTAATTAAAAAGGACTAATAAAAAGACGTATTTAGTGTATAAAAGTTTCATGAACTCTGTAGTATTCGGTCTTTGATTTTTAGCATATATTCATAGGCTGCATCATGTTCATTGGGAATCTCACCGTTTAAGATGGCTTCTTCTATGGCTTTTTTAATTTTTCCTATCATGGGACCAGGGGGTAAATTCAGAGTGTGCATTATTTCATCTCCTCGCACCGGCGGCTGGAACTGTCGTAAGCGGTCTTTTTCTTCTACCTCTTGCATACGCCGAACGACGAGATCGAAATTGGCCAGATGTTTTTTTACCCTTTTTTCGTTTTGTGAAGTAATATCGGCGCGACACAGGGTGATCAGGTCATCCAATTCTTCTCCGCCGTGGAAAATCAGGCGACGAATGGCGGAATCGGTGACGCCTTCTTCGGCGAGAAAAATAGGCCGAAGATGCAGGCGGATTAACTTTTGTATGTACTCGATTAAGTTGTGCGATAGGCGCAGGCGTTTGCCAATACCGATCATCATCCGCGCGCCGATCTCTTCATGGCCATGAAACGTCCAACCGAGGCCGGGTTTAAATTCTTTGGTAAGCGGCTTGGCCACATCATGGAACAAGGCTGCCCAACGCAAAGGAATCTTGTCTGACACTTTAGCGACATTATCCACCACCTTGAATGTGTGTTCCAGCACATCCTTATGATGATAAGTTCCCACCTGTTCTGTCCCCTTGAGAGCAGCAATTTCTGGCATGACGATTTCAAGCACACCAGTCTGATCCATCAATCGCAAGCCGATGGATGGCTGGGGGGAGGCTAATATTTTTTCCAATTCATCTGTGATTCTCTCTTGGGAGATGATTTTTAGGCGCTCGCGTTCTTCGTGAATGGCCGTTAACGTTTTTTCTTCAATGAGAAACTTTAATTGCGCTGCAAAACGAATCGCACGCATGATGCGCAATGGGTCATCGTAAAATGTTTTTTTCGCATCCAGCGGCGTGCGGATAATAGCCTGCTGCAAATCCCGACGGCCGTCGAAAGGATCTATGACCCGACCATAATCGTCAGCATTCAGAGAAACGGCAATGGCATTGATGGTAAAATCGCGCCGACTGAGATCGGTCGGAAGATCTGCCTCAGCCACTTTGGGATTGCGGGAATGGCGGCTGTAACTTTCTTTGCGCGCCCCGGCTATTTCGATGGTTTGACCACGATATGAAAGCATGGCGGTGCCAAATGTTTTATAAATGGCTATATTTTTAATTTTTAATCGCTCTGCTAGTGCTTTGGCAAAAGTAGGCCCATCACCAACCACGACGATATCAATATCTTTACTCTTTTTCTTTAAAAGCCAATCGCGTACAAAACCTCCTACTGCATAAGTAGGAACTTGCAGCTCTGAGGCGATCTGATAGATAGTTTTTATCACGCTATGTGAAAAATTGACTTTGTTTTTCATGATACAAGATACTATTGCTCTTCAGTATTTTCTAAAAGTCAAAATTTTCCCGATCGAAGAATAGAGATGACAAGGGTGATACCGAGGATAGCGGCGAAAAAATAACCAACCACTCCCAGTAAAGGAAAGCCCAAAAGCAAGGGGCCTTTGTTCAAAGCCATGATCAGAGAGGACGCCACCATTAGCGAGGCGATGATCAGGCTGAAAGACAAGCGATTAAAGGATCGGTCCATCTCGGAAATCAACTTTTCCAATCCCCGGTGTTGTAGCTCAATGGCCATTCGCCCTCGACGCATCCGCCTGAGGATGAGTTCTATCTCACGAGGCATTATTCTAATGAGATCAAGAAAATCGTACAAGGTTTTGGCAGCTTCATAAGCCACTTTGCGGGGATTCATCCTCTGCGCCATCATTCTTTTTACAAATGGGCCGAGCTCCTTGAAAAAGTTAAAGTCGGGATCCAATTGCCGGCCGAGGTCTTCATAGGTGCCAGCTGTTTTGATGAGCAATAACAGGTTGGAAGGAATGCGCAGGCGATGTCGGGTGAATATTTTTATCCCTTCCTCAATGATTTCCTTCATCGAGTATCTATTGAAAGGCAGGCCGTAATAGGAATGAATGAATTCTGATAAATCGCTGCGCAGCGGATGAACATCGCTCTCTGGATCTACTACGCCAATATTGACAAGGGTGTGGATGATCAAGTCGACGTCGCGCAACCACACCGCTGTGAGCAGGTCAGCGAGTTCATTCATCATCCAGCTATCCAGGCGGCCGACAATGCCAAAATCAACCAACGCAATTTTACCCTCTTTGGTGACGAATAAGTTGCCTGGATGGGGATCGCCGTGAAAAAGTCCGTCGATAAAAATCTGTTTGAGAATAAAGTCACTGCCGATACGGGCAAGTTTGGCAAGATCGATCTGGTGTTGGCGCAGGCTCTCAATGTCCGAAATTTTGATGCCTTCAATGTGCTCCATGGTGACGATTTTTGAACTGCAGTAAGACCAGTATACGGTTGGCACAACAATTTCGGCAGAGTTGCGGAAATTTTTCCCAAATTGTTCAATGTTGCGTGCTTCATGAACAAAGTCCAACTCCCGCCTCGTTGTCCGTCGTAACTCTTCGACAATATCAACGGGATTATATTGGCGGCTCTCCTCAATATGGCGCTCTATCAGCACTGCCAGATCATGAAGTATAGCTAAATCTGTCTCCATGATGCGGGCCACATGCGGTCGTTGTACTTTAACAACTACTTTTTTCCCGTCCAGTAGCACCGCCTGATGAGCTTGGGCAACAGAAGCGGAGGCTAACGGCGTAGGATCGATTTGAGCAAAAAGCTGCGACAATGGTTTACCAAGTTCTTTCTCGATGACGGACTTGATCTGTTCAAAAGGCAGGGGCCGAACGCGATCCTGAAGTTTTGCTAACTCGGAGATCCATTCCGGCGGCAACAAAAATGAACGCGTGCTGAGTAATTGACCTAATTTTATAAAAGTGGGACCCAGCTCTTCCATGGCTAAACGTAGCCGAGTTCCCGCGGATACAGACTCTATGGCTTGCCGTTTACGACTTGACAGGGTAATGCGAGGCTTGAGATGAATGTTCACTTGCCACAGTAATTCTGCAAAGCCATATTTTACCAATACCGTGACGATTTGCCGGTATCGGCGAAGATGCAAGTAGCCTTTTTGTATTCTCTTAATTTTCATCAAATCAATATAATAAATAGAAGGATAAAAACAAAGAGCAAAACTCTTACAGCACGGGCTGGCTTTTAGACTCTCTGCATTCTCATCGTTGAGATATTAATTCGATAGCAATTAGAATAATTTTATGGGAAAACATTAGGTTTGGTCTGTGATCCAAAGCATAAAAGTGGGAGTGGGTGAATTTTGGTCGATTCTGTTTCATTTTTAGACAAATGTTTCAGCACCGCACGTAATATTTTGATAATAGAAGCCTTCTATTATTTGAAAGATACAAAAATTATTTTAATGAAGGCAGAGAAAATATTTTAAGATATTAATAAACAAATAATTATACTATTATGTATGTATAAGCCATCCCCCAAAAAGCTTTTCCAGAAAAAATGAGCAGTTTATTTTGTATGGCACTGTATTTGCGGAGAATACAAAAGTCATTTTGTATAAAAGGGGTGTATTTTTATTTGCAATTAAATTAACTCTTTTTGAAGCGAACCAATGGAGGCGAAGATGAATTTGCAGCAAAAGTTGTTACTCATCTTTTTGGTCCTGGCACTCATCATAGCACTTTCGTCCTCAGTCTTTGCTTATGGTACTATTGTCGAGCGCAAGACTGCAGACCCTTTGATGACGGGGTATGCAAAGTGGATTATGATTAGGATACAGGGGCCAGACCCTGGCTCATTGAACAACCTCAATGATCAATTTGCGGGGATGGAATTTTTTGTCGATTTAAATGTAGATGGGGATTTTAATGACTTGACATATCCGGGAGATGTCGTAACCGTCAACGGCTCGGAAATTGTTACCAATCCTCCGGGTGTACCAGGTGGCAATAATGATGACCTTATTTATTTACCGCTAAAACTTGGTTCGAGTAAACCCGACGCTGATTACGATACGAATCTGCGTCCGCGGGTCTGGCTGAAAAATGCGGGTGCCTTGCGGATTGGTCCCCTCGGCTTGCCTATCCTGATCGACAGCGGTTATTACCCATGCGATGATGGCATTACGCCCATGATTCGCTATGCTGAATATTATGATGATGGCAGTGGCTCTTCCGCGCCGGGCACAGGCCATGTTGGCAATATGACGGCCTTTGATGGCTACATTGATCGCATCGATTTATACTGGAGCGAGCCGATGGACTCTTCGAATGTGACGGTAAATAGCTCGATTTTCCTCGGTTTGATAGGGCCGACCATTCATAGTTTCGAGACCATCGGGGCTTGGTATTACGACGGTGGCCGAGCGAGAAGGTTTACTTTTTGGGTGCGATCTTCCCAGCCCAATTCTGGCATTGCCCCGGTGATGATGTACCAAAAACCGGCCAGTGTGACCGATCGTTTCCGTGAGGCGGTAGATTCGCAGAATAGAGCTTATGCCGAGTCGCACTCGCGTGCGTTAACCGATAAGGCTGGTCCAGCTATCATCAGCGCTCGTACCAAACGCGCCATGCGGCGGCAGCCATTGGCAGCGGCTCTGGCTTCCAGACGTATTGAAGTGACCTTCAGTGAACCGGTGGCGCGATCCAGCGTGCAGGCAACTGATTTTCAAATCTTTACCACCGCTACGATCCCTTCGACCAATGACATCGTCAGCATCATTTCCCCGACCAGCGGTAGCAGCGCTGTTTATGAGTTTCAATTGACGACCAATTTTGCCAGTGGCAATGAAACGGGTACCATTCGTTTCATCGGCGATCGTCAAGTAAGTGATCCCTTGGGTAATGAAAATGGGATTTCAACAGCTCCTACACCCCCTTCACCACCCTCTCCTTCCCCAGGGGCAACTGTTAACATTTACGATGGTATATTACCTAATATCACTCACGTGCACACCATCGATGCGGTTTTGCCTACACAGCTGGACAATGGCGGTTTGAATGGGTGGGGTTATTTGGATTATGTGGATATCTATTTTGATCACGACATGAATACTACGCGTATGAGTACGGCGGGATTATCGGTGACGGGAAATGGCATTTTCACCATCGGCGGCACGGGAACGTGGGTGTCGAGCAATATGTTACGGGTACCGCTCACAGCCACCACTCCCAAGGTGCCCAATACGGGCGTAATTCCACTGGTCACCTATACCAATCCAGGTCATCCTAACGGCCTCACCGATGCAGTGAATGATGGTTTGACTGAAGATCTCTTGGCATCCGATATCTATGCCTCCAGCAACAACGGTCTCGCCTTGCAGGTATTAGATAAAGCAGGCCCTGCCATTGTCCAGGCTTTGACAGCCGGGACCAAACGCATCCGCTTGGTTTTTAGTGAAAAAGTCAACACCAGCGGTTGGCCTACTACCGCTACCACCGAAAGTCCTTTGCGTTTCAAATGGATTGTCAATGGTTCTTATTTTGATACACCAGGCACGCAAATTTATTATACGGCGCTATCACCAGCACGAAGGGATAGCATCATTTATCTGAATCATACAGGTTTAGCATGGACTAAAAACGATAGTGGAGCCATCAATTTTACCACTCAAGGGTTGGTATTTGATCTGGCTGCTACTGCAAATGGCAACCAGCAGTACGATAACGATTTGAGTTTGAATGCACCGACCCGTGCTTTACTTGGCTCAGATGTAAGGGTAGCACGCGACAACATTGCTCCTATCCTTTTAAGACTGTTAACTGAGGACATAAACAAAAACGGTAAGATCGATCATTATCGTTTTGTTTTTGATGATCTATCGCCTATATATCCAAAACGGTCTTTCAAACCTGCTTTTTGGACGATTACCGGCTATGATGGGGTTAAAAGCAACCTCCAGATCGATATGAATGTCTATAATCCGTTGCATCCTTATTATCAGCCGAAGGCGATTAATGCTTTTGGCGATACCGTAGAAGCGTGGATAAGTTTCAATGAAACCACCGGTCTAGGCCCGATGGTGACGCCATATGGCGGGGATACGGGCGATGTGCCCGACGTCGTAGTCACCGGCAACAATGGGTTCACCGATTGGGCGGATAATCCCATGGCACCATTAGGTATAGGCTTGACAGTAGAATCTGATCATGCTGGCCCGGTGATGATGTTTGCCAAAACTATTAGTCGCACCCAAGTAGAAGTATCGATGAGTGAGGATCTTCGAAATGAATCAGTGTATAGTTCGGATTTTAACCTTAATATGGCGCCTTACTCTTCGCCGACCATCGATCAATGGCCTCTATATGGATGGCCATTAGTGGAAGCCTTAGAAACCAGTCCCGGCAAAGTGTTGTTAGCTACTGCTTGGCAATTCGCCTGGGACCCAAAATCTGAAGGATATATCCGTTTTTCTGGTGAGGGAGTGGTGGAGGACTTGGTGACACCCATTGCCAACGGCAACCCCATTACCGATTCGATCAAGGTATACTCCAATACGGCCAGTCTGTTCGAAGTAAGAGCGGTTTTACCCGGAGCGCAGGTGCGCGGTGTGCCGTTCGAGGTAGAGGTGATCGCCCGCGACCTATATGGCAATATCGATCGTAATTTCAAAGAGTGGTTGACATTTTCAGCCAATGTGGCTAATAATCAAATCTCCTTACCAGCAGGTTCACAGAAATTGGTCGAAGGAATTGGTCGATTTAAGGTGACCTGTTGGATTACAACCGATAATCTGAGAATATCCGTTTTTGTACCCAATGCCCAATATCCGGTGGATGGACAAACTTCAGATGCCATAACTGTTATCAATCCTACAATTGATGGGCCGGATACATTGATCGTGCAGGATTTCCCCAACGATCAGGGTGGTAAGGTCACATTGATTTGGCCTTATTCTCAAAACCAAAGGGGCATGGGTGCCCTCCCGATCATCAATCATTATGAGATCTTTTGGAAATTCGATAAGGATACGTTGCTGCATTATTATGGAAACATCTATGCTTACGATGTGACCGGACTGAGCAGCAATTACATGACGGTAGATGTGAATCTTGATTATAGCGATACAACCACTTTTTACGTCCGTGCGGTTTGGGTGCCACCTGCAGCCTCTATGAAGGGTGGCAGTTTGTTGGCGGATTATGCGGGGAGCAATTATGCCAAATACGGCGAGGTGATGGTTTATCAGCCGGATCAAGAAGCAGAAGTTAGCATGTCGGCACAAACGCTGTTGAGCGCCGCTGCCAATGCGGTGGTCTCTGGTTCGGCGATTGGAAAAGGTCGTGCCGTCGATAACATCAAACCCATGGCGCCGGCACGGTTGTCGGCCGATAAATTGGGCAATTCAGTCAAACTACATTGGCCAAAGGTGACCAGAGGCATCAATGGCATGCTGGAACGCGCAAATGTCATCAAGTATAAGATTTTTGCGCACGAAACCAAGGCTCATTTCAATCCGGATATCGAAGGCACGCTCTTGGCGACGGTGGCAGATACCTCTTATATGATCAACAACGGCGGTCTGCGACAATTTTTCGTCATCCGCGCGATCGATACCGATAACAAGTCCGACTTGTCGCAACGTGTCGGTAAATATGGATTTAATTTGGTGACGGCGGCAAAGGCAAGATATAACTATCTGTCATTACCACTCAATACTTCCATCAGTAATGCTAAACAATTGGCGCAGGCCATCGGCACGGGTGTCGAATCAGTACTAAAATTAGACCCCCAGACCAATGGTTTTAGCAAATTTTATCTACCTACTATTGATTATCCGCTAGTGCCGTTCGCCCTGGCAACAGGGCAGCCGGTATTAATTCAGGCAAATTTGAATGCACCAATGAGTTGGTTCTATACCGGTCAGGTCCCAGCAGAAAAGTCGGTTCAATTTGCCTTGTCAAAGTTATACCGAAGTAGTTATAACGAGATCATACTTCCTTTGGATAAGACAGCCATTTTAAATGCTGATCAATTAGCGAATGATATCGGAGGCGTGGATGTGGTGCTAAAGATTGGGCCAGATGGTAAAGGATTCAGTTATTACTGGTTGCCGAGCATCAAGTTCGGTAATCCGATGACACCTTTTACCATACAACCAGGTGAAGCGGTTTTAATTCAAGTCAATAGCAGTGCACCGTCGCTCTGGCCGACTTATAGCAATTAATCAGGAGGGCATTATGAAAATAAAACTTTCAACTTTGATTTTTCTGGTTCTTTCGGTGACGGGTTATGCACAGATGCCGCATATAGTGCAAGGATATTTTCTGAATCCTGACCTGTCAAAGCCTGCTTTGGGTGAGATCAAATTTCAGGGGTACCTCACCAAGTCACCGTTGGATACTACGGTTACGGTATTATGTGGGGTTGATGGTGCCTGGGCTCTGGAACTGGTATATATGGAAAAAATCAATAATGCCAATTGGCAACCAGGCGATACCCTGGTAGTGGTCTATGAAAACATTGCCCCAGGGCCGTTTCAAGGGGCAAAGAGTAGTTTTCGCTACGTCACCACCGCTGATTCGCCAGAGGACGTAGGCGAAATTGCCTTACCTGTCGAAATGACGACTTTTACAGCGCGAGTGCATACCACCTCTCTGGCCGAAGAGGTCATTCTAGAATGGCGCACCGCCAGCGAAAAAGATAATCTGGGGTTTGAAGTGCAACGAAGCCAGGATGGCAAGAATTTCGCCAAAATTGGCTTTGTGGCTGGCCATGGTACAACAAACCAAGAAAAAGTATATTCTTTTACTGATCGAGACGTAACGGTCGCCAAATATTTTTATCGACTGAAGCAGATCGATCGGGATGGATCATTCAGCTTTTCGGATATTCAACAGGTCATCGTAACAGCGCCAGAGCGATTCGAACTGAGTCAAAACTTCCCCAATCCCTTCAATCCCAAGACGGATATCATCTTCCGTTTGCGGCAGGATGGATTGGTGGTCCTGAAGGTGTATGATCTTCTCGGTCGAGAGGTGAGAACCCTGGTAAATGAAAAACTGAATGCTGGCACCCACCGCGTCACATTCGATGGCCGGGATCTGCCATCCGGCATGTACTTGTATACCATCACGGCTGGCAATTTTACGGATGTGAAGAAAATGGTACTCATCAAGTAAGAGGATACGAGGCGCGGAATTTTAACTATACGGCCGATGAAAACAGCGCGGCAATTTGCCTTTTAAGGCTTCATTAACAAGAAGAAATTGATGAAAGGCTAATTGTTGGATGGTGGAGCCAAACAGCATTGATAGTTATTAGGACAAATAAGATTTGGCCAGTTTTTCAATGTAATTGATGGCAACGTTACTGTAATCATCTTTGTAGTCATAAGTTTTGAAACTGTTTTCGAGGTAGACCGTAAAGTGATATTTCAATCGAGTCGGATGAGCCCTCCACTTCCGGCTAGAAGGAAAATCGGCTTGCACTATGATTGGCAGCAAAAGGATGCAGCGAGTATGCCTCGGCAAAGCGAGATCATAAAGGTCTCGCTTTTTTATTGATAGCCCTAAGGATAATCAGAGAGAAAGGTCGGGGTTTGGTTCTGTAAATTTTTCTGTTGAAATTTAAATAAAAAAGCATAGGATATCTCCTGGGAATAAAAATCAAAAGAAAGGAGGTACCCTATGCC